>LWDU01031855.1_pt1 | contig 279206 bp, 248 predicted proteins | sample 727161 | NCBI WGS metagenome assembly LWDU01 (sample SAMN04566230, study PRJNA314399) | hydrothermal vent metagenome | isolation source: deep sea hydrothermal plume seawater | place: Mexico: Gulf of California, Guaymas Basin | collected 2004-07-11 | reverse complement strand
AGGGACAACATGACCCGGTGGGACTGGGCACAGGACCTCTTCGAGTGGTTCGAGTACTACCTCAAGGACAAGGGTCCCAAACCCGACCTCACGGCGCAGATCCAGCGCTCGGACGGCGAGTGGAGGATCGAGGAGACATGGCCACCCACAGACGTACAGTGGCTCGACGTTCCCATGGGCGAATGCACCAGCCTAGGCAACAACTGGGTCGGCGGAGCCCCCATAATCGGGGGCATATCTGAGGTCGTGGTCGAGTGCCCGCCATTCGACGAGGACATCCACATCGCAGGACTGGTCAGGCTCCACCTACTGGCGTCCGCAGTCTTCGACGGTGGTCAGGTGTTCGTCGAGATGCAGGACTCGGCCACTGGCACCAGGATCGGACACGCCACCATGGACATCCGCTACCACGAGGGCGGCAACGAACCCACGGGAGTCATACCCGGAGAGACTGTGACCATGATGATGGAATTCCAAGGAATAGACCACCTGCTCCTCTCCGGTTCGGGAATCAAGCTAGTGATGACCACTTCCGGCAAGGACTACCTCGCTCCTGCTTGTGGGGCTACGTGCCCCGTCCACGTTCACATCATCGACGACAGCGTGCTGTCGCTCCCCCTGATTGACAGGGATGGGTCCAACGTGCTGATCACCCATCAACGGGAGTAGATTGATTGCATGGGCCAAGGTGAACAGTGACATGTCCGAGGCAATCTTACCCTCAGTCCCCCCGGTCAGCCCCTTCGAGGCCTACACGCTCATCATCATCCTGCCATTCCTGATGCGTCTCATCTTCGTCGCCCCCCCGCTGCTCGATCTATCTCACAAGCTGATGCCGAAGGAGGACAGGGCCAAGCACGCGAGGTGGGTGCTCGACCGCATCAAGAGACTGAACGCCGAGAGGTTCTGGCTCATCGTGCTCAACGAGATGTTGGCCATACTGCTCCCGGGCGCGATAGCCCTGACAGCGCGCGTATACATGGGGCCCATAGGCTGGGAGAGCTGGGAGATCCCGTTCCTCGGACTGACCCTCCTCGTCATGGCCGGGCTGGTCTGGGTGGGGTTCGACTTCACCAGGGTGGCCAGGACCAGGAGCGACGTGCGTAGGCTAGCCACGATCGACATAGACAACGCGAAGCAGGCGGTCGACACCGCCGTGACTGGCCGAGACTTCCTGAAGTCCCTGCGCAGCTTCTCCATACCCCGTCCTTGGAAGGGGGAGCCGGAACCCGAGGAGGAGCAGGGCAGCTACTCGGTGTTCGGAGCGGTCTCCTCAGTCCTAGATCTGGGAGCCGACGTGCTGGACATGGCACTAGACCAGGTCAGAGTCCCAGCGGGTGATGCGGTCGACAGGATAGACTCCGAGATACAGTCCAGAATACAGGAGAGGGTCCAGGCCTCGAAGCGGTCGATGATGGTGGGAACGCTGTTCGCAGTCTTCCCGCTAGTAGTCCTGCTGGGCCTTCCTAAGCTTCTGTAGTGGCTATGTACGACCTCTCCCCCGGAGAGGCCAGCAGCAGCCAGAGCATTCCAACCGAGATCTGGATTCCCGCAGTGATCAGCAGCATCTCCCTCAGCGTCACCACCTCGTGCTCCATGGCCAGGCCCGCGAAGATCGTGGACACCCCCATGGTCAGAGTGATGACCAGGTTGTCCGTCCCCGCGACGCGACCCATCCACTCATCCTCTGAGCGCCTCTGCAGGAGGGTGGTTGAGAAGACCCAGGAGACTCCGGAGCATCCGTGGCTGAAGAAGATGCAGACGAGCGTCAACATCCCCCACTCGAAGGTAGAGACGCCGATGTAGAGGAGCCCCGATCCGGCGAGCGCGAAGCCGATCAGGTACGGCATGACACGAGGCATGGCCATCAGCGGGCGTGCGACCATCGGACCGAAGCCCGAGCCGAATCCACGGCACAGGTAGACGATCCCTATCCCGGCAGCCACCTCTCCGAATCCAGCCTCCATGCCAATCAGGATCAGCAGGAACACCTGAGCTCCCCCACCAGTGGCCCATCCGCCCTTCGCCAGGAGGAGCCTCCTGATGTGCGGGCGGGCGAGGATGTAGCGCCATCCGGAGATAATCTCCCCGAACATCTCGATGGGGCTGGATGACTTCTTCTCCGACCGGTCGGGACCGCCCTGGGGGAGGGTCGAGATCATCAGGGCCGCGAACAGGAAGGTGACCGAGTCAATCATCAGACCGACCTCGATGCCGTACTGGGAGATGACGAGGCCGCCTATGCCCGCCCCGAAGCCCATCGCGGCCGACCAGACCCCTGAGACGAGCGCGTTGGCGGTGAGCAGCTCGTCCTCGGTGCACACGTTCGGCAGGTATGCGGTCTGGGCTGGGTCGTACACAGCCCTGCCCACGACTAGGGCCATCGCCAGGAGGTAGACGGAGATCAGGCTGCCCATAAGGTCCAGGGCCAGGAAGGCGCAGAGGATGCAGAACGACAGGAGGTTCGAGCCGAGCATCAGGGCCTTGCGCGAGTAGCGGTCGGCGAGCATCCCGGTGATTGGCTCGAGGGGTGCGAAGGTGAAGCTACGAGCGACGAGCACCCCTGCTATGGCGAGCGGCGAGTTGTCAGTGGCCTCCGCTGCCAGGAGAAACATCGCGATTACGGAGAACCAGTCCCCGGTGAACATCACCATGTCGCTGATGAACAGTTTTCGAAAGCTCCTGTTGCGTCGCAGGAACTGGATGTATCCCAGTGAGGTCACGGCCTCCGCACGACAACGGTCCTATCACTGTCATCCTCCAGCCAACATGAATAAGTGCGGGTTTCCGATGGCGGGTCCGTGAAGGAATCGCGCATCTGTCTGCTTGACCTTGAGATGTCGGGTCTGGACCCCGACAGTGAGCGGATTATCGAGGTGGCATGCTTTGTCGTCGAGGCCGATTTGTCTCCCGTCCCGGGTGCCGAGATGTGTCTGGCGGTGATGCCCGACGACCCCGGTGTCCTAGACGCCATGGACGAGTGGAACACTAGGACGCACGGGGAATCCGGCCTGGTTCGCAGGGTGAGGGAGGATGGCGTCTCGATAAAAGAGGCCGAGGATGCCGTCATGGAACTGCTGAGAGAGCACATGACGAAGGGTGCGATTATCGCCGGCAACAGCGTACATCACGACATGCGCTTCATCAGGCGCGAGATGCCAGTGGTGGCGGACTTCTGCACCTTCCGAATTATCGACGTTAGCTCCCTCAAGGAGCTCCTCAGGAGGGTCGCACCAAACGGGCCCAGATTCTACAAGAGGAGCGACCACACTGCTCTGGCAGATGCCAAGGGGAGCCTAGATGAATTGAGATTCTACGTGCAGAACTACATCCGTCTTGACTCGGATCAGCCCTGAGTCAGGTCCAGCCCTATCGGCGAGCCATCATCAGTCGTTATCAGGAGGTTGACTCCCTCTCCATTGCGCAGGTATCCTATCAGCTCGAAGCCATGCACCTTCCTGCCAGCGACATTGGTCAGGACCGGGAGGTTCCCTCCCTGATCGGGATTCAGGTCCCTCCTGTGACCGTCCCCCTGATCGTACCACTCGAGGCCGAGCGGCGCGGGACTGAACCTGACTCCGAGGATCATCTCGACGCCCTCGGTCCAGTCAGCTGCCTCAGCATCGGCCTGGCTCGGATGGGCGTAGGCGTTGGGGTGGCTGTGCAGGAAGCTGGCGAACCTAGACCCCCTCGTGCCACGCTCCTCGGAGAAGACCTCGTCGGTCCACTCCTCTGGGACGTGGTGGACGCTGTACGAGTCCCCTATGTTGACGATGTGGGGCGTCCCCAGTAGGAAACCGCATCCTGAGAAGGTCATCTGGGACGGGCCGAATACCCTCTCCACGTTCTTCGGATTCGCCCTCTCTGGGTCGGGGTCGAAGCCGATGAGCACCTCGTCGGGTATCGACTCCATACTCCATTGGATCACCGTCCTCATCGTCTCGATTGGAATCAGCAGGTGCGTAGAGTACCTCTCCCTCTGCTCGTAGGAGTCCTGGTTGTACGACGCGGCGGCCTCTAGCAGCCAGTCACTCATGATTTGCCGCTGGCGTGGCCGCGTTTGAGCCTACGCCACCGATAGGTCCAGCACTACGTGGTCCCAGTGGGGTGCGTACGACTTCACCCTGGTGAGCGCGTGGTCAAGGGTCGAACCGGGCCTGATCTCGGAGACTGACGAAAGCACGTCCCCAACCCATGAGGTGTGGTCCTTGGATGGCGCAAGACCGTGTATGTGGAGCGTCCCGCCCCCAGATACCAGTACTCTGAGAGCGGCTCCCAGCCCCTCCACGGAGCTCGGCAGGAGACCAAGGATGACTCGGTTGGCGACTCCCTCCAGCGATTCGGTCGTGACCCTGTTGTCTCCCTCATGGACCACGCAACGATCCTCGACTCCGTTTGCCTCCAATCCCCATCTCAGCGCTCTGACGGCCTCGGGGTTCCACTCACAGGCGTGGACCGATACCTCGCCGTGCACCAGTGCGGGCAGCGTGTAGTAGCCTATCCCCGCATAGAGGTCCACAATCACTTCGTCCTCTCCAGCGACCTCGCCCATTCTCCGCCTCTCGTTCACGTTTCCAGCAGAGAACATGCAGCGGGTCATCGCGTACCCGTAGTCGACCCCGCTCTCCCTGCGCACAACCCAGTCGTCCTTGCCCAGCAGCATCTCGACCCCGCTCTCGCGGAACTCGCCGCTCACCTCTCCCATCCTAGCGAGGCGCTTGGCGCCAAGGGCTCCCGCCACGACCTCCCATAGGGTTCCATCGTGAGCCCAACCAGGTCCTTCGAAGGAACCTTGCGGCATGATCGCTACGTCGGAAAAACGCTCCCATCGCCTTGGCAGTTCGCCGGGGAGTCTCCCGGCGTACAATGCGGACACGGCCTCCTCGAGCTTAGAGTGAGGCCCCCTTCCAGACATCAGATCACCTATGCAGATGGACACGAATCCTCTCGGCCATCTCCTTGCCTATCCCGGGTACGCCGCGCAAGTCCTTGACGCTGGCGTGCTCTATTCCCTTCATCCCTCCGAAGTGACGGAGCAGGGACTGGATCTTCTTCGCACCCAGTCCCTCTACCTCCTCGAGCGGGTCGGCCAGGGCTCCCTTGCCCCGGCGCTTCTTGTGGAAGGTGTTGGAGAACCTATGCGCCTCGTCGCGAGCGTGGACCAAGACTCTCCCTCTCCGGTCTAGGAGTATAGGCTCGATGCCCCTCATGTGGAGGGTCTCCTCCCTCTTTGCGAGTGCCGCTATCGAGAACTCTCCCAGCAACCCCATCTCCTCGAGCGTCCGCTCAATCGTGGAAAGGTGAGTCTCTCCGCCGTCCAGCAGCAGCAGGTCGGGCCACTCGTCCTGTCTCTTTGCCCACCGTTCCACGACCTCCGACATCATCCTGAGGTCGTCTTGTGCATCCGACCTGACTCTGTAGGTCCTGTACTCCTCCTTAGAGGGCCTGCCCTTCCTCATGACAACTGACGCCCCCACTCTCTCCTTGCCGAGAGTCTGGGACATGTCAAAGCAGACTATGTGATCCAGAGTATCGAGGCTCAGAAGGGCGGCTCCCTCGTCGGCAGCTGTCTTCTCCAGGTCACCCGCTCGGGAGCTCCTGATGAGGTGTATCTCGGCGTTCCTGTCCGCCATCGACCTGAGCTTCGCAAGCTCCCCTCGCATGGGGACTCTGACCTCAACGGACGCAAGCCTCCTCTTTGACAGCCATTCTGTCATCGAGTCGCCGAGGGGTGAGGGGACTAGCAGGCTCTTCGGGGGCCGCCTGTTCGCGTAGTGCTCGGAAAGGATCAGCGAGACCGAGTCCGATACGTCTCCCCGATGGATCAGCTGGTACTCGACCTGGCCGCGAATTATCCCCTCCTTCGCATGGAGGATTACCAGACACCCGCTGTCGCCACTCGATGAGAAGCCCACGGCATCGCAGTCCTGGTAGAACCTGCTGGATATCACGTTCTCCGACTTCGCGCCCTGGACCGAGCCGATCATGTCCCGTACCCTAGCTGCCCTCTCGTAGTTCAGCATCTCTGATGCCTTGTCCATCTCGGACTGCAGCCTTTCAATCAGGGCCCCAGCATTCCCGTCCAAGACGCTCTCGACCGCCCTGACCCTCTCGGAGTACCCCTCGTCCCCACCGGTCTCTACGAACCCGAAGGGGGCCTTGTCGGTCTTGTCCCGCATACCGAAGTGGCGACGAAGAAGCTTCACCACGAGCTTGGCAGCACCGGCATCAGGGAATGGCCCCCATATCCTCGCGTCTTTCGGTGGGTGCCTGGTGTACATGATGCGAGGCTTCTCGTGCGAGGTCATCGCGATGAATGGGAAGGACTTCCCGTCCTTCAGATCGGAGTTGTACCTCGGTTGGTTAGACCTGATCAGCTCCCTCTCTAGGACGAGCGCCTCGGAGGGGCTCTGCGTGACGATGAAGTCTACCTTGTCGGCCTCCTTAACGAGCCTCGGTACCATCTCTCTGTCTGGGTTCTGGGAGAAGTAGGACCTAACCCTCGACCTGAGGTCCGTCGCCTTCCCGACGTACAGGACTCGGTCGTCTGATCGCTTGAACAGGTACACCCCCGGCTCCCTCGGGAGCTCCAAGTTGCTGTGGTCTATGCCCATGGCCAAGTGAAGCGACGGCCGCCGGGTTTGATTTACACTTTGCAAGACGGAGCACCGTGCTTAACCAGCGCCAACTCGCCATTCTGGTCTACCTATCCGACTTCGGGAGGGATCTCGAGGAGTCATGGGATGTGCCTAGGGCGATCTCGCTCGCTGGCCTAGCCGAGCACTTGGGGGTCGTTCGATCGGCCCTCCACCCCCCGCTGAAATTTCTGAAATCAGAGGGACTAGTTTCCTCCAGATCCGCTCACGTAATCGGAGCACCCCGGCGCAGGAAGGTGTACCACCTGACCGATAGGGGTAGGGAGGAGGCGAGGAGCGGCTCGAGCCCGACTAGGAAGTCCAGAGGGAGGTCAGTGGGTCCAGTGCCAGACTCGATCACACTGCATGGCAGGGACGAGGTCGTCAGCAGCATCTCCTCTGGCCTCTCAAAGGGGTCGAACTATCTCCTTGAGGGGCTACCGGGGATAGGGAAGACCAGTGTTGCTACTGCAGTCTCCCAGTCCCTGCTCGATGACGGATGGCTAGTCAGGTGGGCTACCTGCCAGACCGACTCTGACTCATCATCGATAGCAAGAATGTGGCTAGGTGTCCGCGCACCGTCCTCGAATGATGCAATAGTCGCTAGAGTCGACTCGAAGAAGACCCTTCTCGTGCTCGACGAGGCACAACAATCTAGTGATAGGCTGGTGAGGGGGATACGAGAGTTGCTCGAAGCATGTTCTGGCACCTCAGCCATGATTCTGGTTGTCACTAGGGCACCCAACCCATTTCCGGAAATCTCTGGTTTCGACTCAATTAGGTTGGAGGGTCTGGAAATCACCCTAGCCAGGGAGCTCCTGCCAGAGGAGATGTCCGACACCGAGGCTATCGAAGTGTGCAAGGCGATGGATGGCCATCCACTTGGAATCAAGCTATGGTCGCCCGACGACAAGCTACCAGGTTCGGGTGCCGTTCAGGAGTACGTCGAGTCCCAGGTCCTTCGAAGACTGAGCCAGTCCGGAGCATCGTCATTGGACGAGCTTTCCCTATCTCCACTCCCCTTGGAGGTGGACGAGATGCTCGAACCAGACGGAACCGAGGAGTTAGACGAGTCAGCCATACTTCGTTGGTCGGGGTCACTCATCGAACCCCATCATCTGGTTCGAAACGTTAGGAGGGCCACCCTCATAGATGAGGGCGCAGGAGAAATGCACTCGAAGCTTGCTGAGATGTGGTCGAAGAGGACCGGCCCCAGGGCAAGGAGGATGGAGATACATCACAGGTTGGAGTCCGGCACCGAGGTCGAATCGACATGGATCACGGAGAGCATCAATGAGATCGTTAGCGAAGACTCGGCAGCTGCCGCAGTTGTACTCCAGCAGGCTATCTCGGCAAACCCTGAGGAGGGGCTCTTCGAGTTGGCCGCGGACATCGCATTAGAGAGAGGGGAGTCGACGGTAGCTTCAGAGTACATCGAATCGATGGACGAGGGCCCCAGAAAGGACCTGAGGTTAGCTAGACTAGCTAGGGTCGAGGGTGAATTGGATCGAGCTGACGAGCTCGAGGCTTCTGCGATTTCTAGATTAGACCCCGGAGACAGGGTCAGAGCCGAGATCTCCTCATTGGTCCGGAAGTACGACGACAGGCTCCCAGGTTCCGATAGTGAGGTCATCGCTCAGACCCTGCTGTCCGGGGCTGATTCGGTGAACCTATCCGATCTGGAATCAGAGGATAGGGAGCTTGCCTCTCTGGTCCTGGATTTGCTGAGGCACTCGCTCGCCCTGGAATCCGGTAACCTGGAGGAAGCCTCACGAACTCGCGATTCCATAGAGAACCGGATAGGTCCAGAGGATCCTAGGTTACCAGCCCTAGATCTCAGGTCCAGGCTATCTGCTGGTACCGAAGCGGAGGAGTTCCTCGACGAGGCACTAGAGGCAGCAAGATCGCACATCGGGTCGTCGACAGATCCCTTCGACAAACTGCGTTCCATGCACATGGCACTCGAGGCTTGCTCCGAACCCCCGAAGTGGCTCGTAGAGGCCCATTCCGACTTCGACCCCGGATCCCTGAGGGATTCACTAGCCCCTCATCGTCGTGCCAAGGCGCACTGGTGGTACTGGAGAGGGGTGATTATTAGGGACGAGAGACTCTCTAGCTGGAAGGAGTCCATCGTCCGTCTTCGTTCCACGGGTTGCGGTAAAGCATCAAGAGAGTTGACTCGCAGACTTAGCAGGGAGCTCTAGATCTCGGCGCCAATCAGGGTCCTAGTGTCGACGATTCCTGGAACTGACCTTATACCCTGAACTATCGCTTCAGTTAGCTTCGATTCTTCATCCGCCTCCACCTTAACGAAGCAGTCGAAGCTACCAAAGACGACCCAGATGCCCTTGACGCAATCTATCTCTGCGACCTTCTCCCTTACGCGGATCTCCTCTCCGGGCTCGGTAGTGATCAGAACGAATCCCACAGCCAAATCTCACACCTCCACAGCGATCAGGGTCTCAGTCTTTCTAATCCCTTTCACGTTCCTCATATCCTCGATTAGAATCTTGGACATCTGCTTCTCGCTCTCAAAGTCAATCCTCGCAACCATGTCGAGCTCCCCGTATACAATCGAGACCTCCGACACCACTGGTATGTCCAGAAGCTGGAGGTACACATCCCTCTCCCGTCCGGGCTCGCATGAAATCAAAATCCACGCCAGTGACGTCATTAGTGCGGTGGGCCCAACTGGATGTTTATGACTCCTACTGTGGCATATTCAGAATGGGTCAAATCACGCAAGTGATTAACGCTGATTGCCAACGGCAGGGCTCATGCGCTTGGGAATCACTCTGGTGCTAATGCTCCTCATGGCACCCATGCTCTCCGCCGTATCGACCGGCTCATCTCGGACGACAACAGTCTGGAGTGGAACGGTTTCTCTAGAAGACGGCTATCTGGTGCAGTCCAACCAGGTCCTTGTGATCCAAGCAGGAACCACCATCCTTCTGGGTGATGGAGAGAGGCTGGGTGTGGATGGCAGGATTACGATGGAGGGCACGGAGTCCTCACCGGTTTCCATCGATTCCATCTCGGGGGACCATCAGGGGATAATCTTCAACTCCACCTCGAATAACAAGGGCTCGACTCTGGACAACCTCACGATCTCAGATGGCGAGTACGGAATCACGATTTACGGAAGCAACCCGGTAATCAGCAACCTCCGAGTCAACAATGCAGACAAGGTCGCGATCGATCTCTTCGACAGCGCATCACCAACGCTCAGGGACATTGTAATCGATGGGGGCGGACAGGACGTGCACGGGTCATCCACTACGTGGAGATACGGGATCGGGATTTCCGCGGGCAACTACTCTGCACCGATTATCCAGGGTGCCACGATAGGAAATCTGATGACTCGCGGAGTTAACCTCTGGTACAACTCAGGTGGACTCTGGAGTGACATCTCCATCACCAACGTGACAGGGGCGACGTTGGCTGCAGCAGCTGGAATCTGGGTCGAGGACTCAATTCCGCTCTTCACTGACTCAAACGTCTCCAACTCTGACAACGGGATCATCGTCAGGCACATCTCAGAAACGACAACCAGACCCACTTTCCTCAACACGAAAGTCGAGGACTGCCAGTACAGAGGGGTTCTCGTGGAGCGCCTCGACCACACGAACTACTCCAACCTGCAAACCAACGTAGTATTCATCGGACTCGAGATACGAGGAACTGGAGGCCCCAATGCAAAGACTCCCGGACTCGGTATCGGTGCAGCCTTCGATGTCAACACATCCGGAGCTAAAGTTACTGATGCCGTAATCGAGGACAACGCCATTGTGGGATTCAGGGCTTACACGACAGATTCCTCCACATCCCTGACAAACATCACTATTCGTAACAACGGCCCCGAGTCGCCCTCCAATCCTCACGAAGGTGCTGGCATCCTCTTCCGTAGCACCAGTTGGACCAGCAAGGGGCCAGCAGAGATCTCCGACTTAGTCGTGGAGAACTCCTCTGGGTCAGGAGTTGTGATGGCCAAGGGCGGAGTTATCGGTAGCAACTGGACAATTCGGGGCAATGCCGCAAATGGCATTTCCTTCGTGGAATTCCATCCCAAGGTGGAAAACGTGGTCAGCGAGGAAAACACCGGGAACGGAGTTTTCGTTACCGATTCCAGCAACGTGGAACTCTCCAATGTTCACACTTCTGGAAACGGGATCGGCTCCTCCGATGCAGCCGGACTCTACTTCCAGGAGTCGAATTACGTGATGAGCGGAGGGAAGAACGTCTCATGTCACTCCTGCTCATCAGATGGTGATCAGAGGGGGATAGTTGTCAGAGACAGCATCGATTTGCAATTGATCTCCACTACCGTCGAAGGATCACTATCCGGGCCGGCTCTGGACATCGACAACAGCGGGAACCTGTTCCCAGGAATTGTCATCCTCGACGATATCGCAATCCACTCTCCCTCCTCTAACTACTCGATCAGACTCAAGGGCGTAGATGCCGAGATTAACGGCCTTGACCTCAGTGGGGATGGTGGGGGGATGTACTGGGAGGCAAAGGGATCTCTCCCATCTAGAATTTCTAACAGTGTGATCTGGGACAGCTCGTCAAACTGTCTGGACCTATACTCACACACCGAGTTTATCGCCGACGGCGTCTCACTTATCTGCGACGCACTTCCTCAAATCGACCATAGTTCAGCTAATTTCACGGACTCATCCCTGACTAAACGCTCGGGCTCACCGAGCACATTCTCATTGAACTCCAGCTCTCACCTGCGTTGGATTTCTTCTGGAAACATCCTCACTCCAGAGAACTCCGAGGATGATGTCATTGTGGATGTCATGTGGATGGTCGATGTCCACACAACCAATCAGAACCTCCTCAACATACCATTGGCCGCGGTAAACATCTCCTTCCAGGAATTCGAGAGCGAGGTCTTTGCGACTCAGCCCTATCAGGGAATGTTCGAATACGGACCATTCGTGGGTGAGAGATGGACCCCTCTTCAGGGATGGTCCTCTACCAATACAGCCTACGTGGGATGCGATTACGACGGGGTTCACAATGACTCCGAGCCAATGCAGATAGATGGTGATAAGAGGGTCTACTGCAGACTCGAACTCAGCAATCAGCCTCCATTCATCCTTTGGGAGTCGCCATTGGACGAGATGGAGTTCTCTAGCGAGAGCGAGATTACTTTCGATTCAAGGGAGAGCTGGGATCTGGACTTCGACTCCCTCACTTACAGCTGGACAAGCAGCATCGATGGGGACATAGGATCCGCATGCTATCTTCAATCAAGCAACAACTCATTCTTCATTGCGAACCTAAACGAATCGGAGCCATGCCTCTCAGATGGGAGCCACATCATCACCCTGGAGGTATGTGACTCCGAAGGCCACTGCGTAAACGAGACCCGTGGTTTGGAATTGGTAAATCTCCCTCCGGTACTTACTGTGGATACATCACCCTCAATCTCATCAAATGGCACTCTCTCCTTGGGGCAAACAGCGAACGTGACCATCGATCTGGATGGGACCTACGATCCTGAGGAAGGGGATCTGTGGTGCTGGGTAACCGCATCGTACGAGTCAGACCCCGACCCCGACCCCGAAAACCCAAATTGTCCGACGGAGATTATCAGGTCTTTCATAGGGGCTCCTGAAGACACCTTCACTGTGGCAGTGAAGGCATGGGACGGAGTCAACAACATAATTTCATGGACATTCAGAGTAAAGCTATACAACGAGATTCCAGAACCGGTGATGGAGATTTCCAGAAACGGCCAGACCTCAGTAGATTGGGTGGCGTTGACCGGTTACGAGACCTTCGACCCTGAAGGGGATGACATCAGATTCGAGTTTCACAGTGACATCGATGGACTCCTAGGAGCAGGGTCATCCCCAGAACTACTCGAGTGGACAGGCACCCTCAGCAAGGGAATCCACACTGTCACTATGAAAGTCAGTGATATCAGGGAGGAGCACGCTAATGAGTGGAAAACTCACTCCGAGATTCTGGAAGTGACCAACTCAGTTCCAAATGTCATAATTTCTAACCCCATTACTGGGACTTATACAGATTCGTCGGAGTTGATTGTCCTCGACTCTACCGGCTCTGGAGACTGGGACCTTTCTTGCTCAGAACTTCCAGACAACGGTAGTGGGCTATTGTGCAATCCAGGGCCAGGAACTAGTAGCGACCTGGTCTCAGTACTATGGGAGTCAGACCAGATGGAAAATCCTCTTGGAAGCAGTTGGGATGTGTTGACGAGACTCCCTGCTGGAGAGCACACCATCACCCTCACCCTCGATGATGGGAGTGGTCCCGAATCGGACCAGATTGAGATATTTGTGTCCGAGTCTGCACCATTGTTGATTCTAGACTCTCCAGTTCCGAATGCGCAAGTCTACTCAAATCTCCCTGTCCTCTTCGACTTCAGAGAGTCCGTCGACATGGATGGCGACGATTTCTCCGTCACGGTCACTTCTGACCTGGATGGAATGATACTAGATTCCAAGACCGCTGCCTACTGGTACAATGACTACCTATCTCATGGGATTCATAACCTGACTTTCCTACTAACTGACGAGAAAGGAATGGAGCGTACTCACTCTCAGAGCATCACCGTCCTAGAGACAGGCCCAGTAGCAGTGATCTCTGGAATGGATGATGGCCAATACTTGCCTCCCGGTCAAGAAGTCATTCTAAGCGCTGCAGATTCCTTTGACTACGATGATGACATCGTGCTTTACGAATGGCGAGTCGACGGGCAACTTGTCAGCGATAGCACATCCCTCAACATTTCATTCCAGCCCGGACCAGTCAGGGTGGATTTGCTGGTCAAGGACTCCAGAGGTGAAATTTCTGTCGCATCAGTCAATCTAACAGTTGGCTTCAGTGCTCCGGAAGTTTTCGACCTGATGGTATCCGTGAATAGGGTTGAGGACGGTGTTCCCACAGAGGTAACTACCACAGTCCGAGTTCAGGATGCAGATGGGACTACCGAGATCGTTCGCGGAGAACTAATAGCTGGCGGAGTATCTGTTGCAATGTACTTCTACGACGATGGAACAAACGGGGACTCAGTGGAGGGCGATGGCATATGGACGTCGAGGTTTTCTTGGGTGGTCTCCGGGGGTTCTTGGGCGAGGGTCGAAGTCTGGGCCATCGATGCTGATCTAGTATCTCCTGGTGCAGTTCACACAGTTCCTATCGTTGAACCGGGCAATGATGGCCTGGAGGCTTGGGTCTCATCTCTGGGGATTCCCTTGCTCGTAATCACCATAGTATCTCTTTCGATGGCGGGAATTGCCTACAGACGGATGAAGATGGCAGAGATAGCCAAGGATATGCAGGTCATCGAGTCATGGTCATCGTTCGACCCTAGGGAGATGGACGAGGAGTTCGACTCCGAAGACTAGTTCTCAGGTCCCCAAGGGGTTCTTTCCCTGTTCAGACCGACCCTCTTAGAGAATAGGAACTTGAAGTTCTTCCACCCGTCCCCCCAAGTGTGGATTTCAGCGGTCCCCACTCTGGACCTATATGGGACGGAAACCTCCACTGTTTCATCACGACTGAAGCACTTCCTAGCATTGATCTTCATCTCCTCGGAGAGGGGCATCCCATCGTTAGTGGGACGCATCCTCGGGTTTTCCATAATCTCCTTGTGGAAGACCCACATCCCTGACTGAGAGTCGTGAATGCCATAGAAGAACAGCATCTTCGCAGTGAATGAGAGAGCCCAATTACCGAATCCATGGAGGCCGGACATCGCTCCATCCTCAGCCCTCTTCAGACGATCGCATGTGATGAACTTGAGGTCCTCTTCGATTAGTTTCCTAACTAGTCTCGGCACCTCCTCTCCGGGATAAGTGCAATCAGCATCCATTGTGACGATTATTTCCCCAGGGGCAATGGCGAAACCCGTCCTGTAGGCTCTCCCATACCCTTTCCTCGCCTCGAGATACACCTCGGCCCCTTCTTCCTCAGCGAGCTCGCGAGTACGGTCCTCGGAATTTCCGTCGATTATTAGGAAGTCCAGCTCCTTGCACCAGCCGTCGCTTGGGACTGATCGAATGGTATCCACAATGGCCTTCTCCTCGTTTCTCGTAGGGATTACCACGGTCACGTGGACTGGCAGGGGGTCTTCCATGGGGAATTACCCATCATGGGTCCTATTTTTGAACCATTGTAGAGGCATTTCCACTCCCGTTCTCTTCAATAACGCCTCCCTAGACCGGTTTACCGGTGGAACCATGCACATAGCGATGATATCGGGAGAGTACCCACCTAGATGGGGGGGGATGGGGTCTACCGTATACCACCTATCATCCAAACTGGCGGCTATGGGACACAGGATTTCAGTCATTACTAGGAAATCTAGAGAAAACTCCCCTATTCTTGAAGGAGTCAGCATCATTGAAGTTCCATGGGTTAAGATACCCCTTGAATTCACGCGCTCTTACGGCAAGACAGCTCTGAAAGAATTGGTCCTCCTTCATGCAGATGAACCAGTTGATGTCGTTCATCTCCATTGCCCCATGGTATCTTGGTCATCCAAACAACTCGACAGATGTCGGAGAGAAGTAGCGCCCGTGGTATCATCAATGCACGGAACTTGGCTAGGGGAGAGGGACGGACTGACTCTAGCAGCGAGTTTCGGGGAACCAGCGGTGTGGTCGAACCCAAACGACATAGCAATTCGCTTCATGGCAAGTAGGTATGCCCGTTTTGAGAAATCAGCAATCCGACATTCTGCAGTGGTAGTTCCAAACTCCAGGGCAACAAAGTTGGACCTTGAATCTAGGTACGACGCACCCTCGGATTGGGATTGCGAGGTCATTCATTGGGGGGTAGATACGAGCATGTTCGTTCCAATGCATCTGGATAGCGAGGAAGACACTCACAAGAAGAACGAGATCAGGAGGAAGTACGGTCTTGGACCCGATACTCTCCTCCTACTTGCTGTAGGTAGACTTGCTGCTCGAAAGGGGCATGGATTGCTTCTGAAAGCATTCGCCAGGGCTGCCAAATCAACCGATTCACACATGGTGATTATTGGGCGTGGTTCTCTTAGAAGGAAGCTATACCGTCTGGCTGCTAAGTTGGGGATTAGTCACAGGGTTACCATCGAGTCTGGAATGGGTTTCGAGCAAATCTCCGAGATGTACAGGGCCTCTGATCTGGTGATTTACCCTTCATACTACGAGGGCCAGGGCCTAATTCCCCTGGAGGCCATGAGCTCTGGCACGCCAGTCGTGACGGTTGACCACGGCCCTCTGCCTGAAATGGTAGACGACAGTGTCGGGGCACTGTTCGAAATCGGCTCAGTAGATTCTCTCGCCAAAGCCATTATTTCTGAGGTATCTTCTAAGCAATCTCTGCTCAAGAAGGGCGCCGAGGGAAGGAGAAGAGTCCTCGATCGGTTCACTCTCGATGGCAACGCTGAGGACTTCCTGGCAGTTTATCGACGAGCCATATCCTGATTAACGTCCGGGGAAACTCTTGATTGCTCATCCGTCTTCCGCTGCTCGATGGAGAGCCGAATTACTTCACCGCGGAGATCGAATAGCGCTACGATAGCAAATTTTGGAATCATCACCCTAGTGGGCTATCTCGTACTGGTTAATCTGAAACCAATCCTGATGCCTCTCGCAATTGCAGTTCTCATCTATTTCCTAATCAGGGCACCTGAACAGTACCTAATCGAGAGATTCGATGTTGTCTCAAGAATGCCAATGCTGGCCTATGGAGTGATTCTTGCCTTCGGTGTAATGGCCTCGTATGCCGTTTCTATACTGCTGTACAGGAATATCGATCAATTCAAAGATGAGATGAACAAGGAGGGGGGCTTGATTGACAAGTTCGACGAAAAGTGGACAAATCTGGGCGAGGCCAACCTCTATGGTTTCGAAGATCTGATTACCAGCCAGAAAGCCATCGAGAATGTCCTTGATCCGCAGAACATCCAGGATTTTGCCACACACATACTCGCCGATCTTGCTTCATTCATGACCACAATGGCCACAGTAGCAATCTTTGTCATATTCCTGATCCTTGAGGAGAAGAGCCTCCCTGGAAGATTCAAGGCTGCCTTCCCAAGCTCCTATAGCAGGGTTAGGAACATCGTCTCAAACTCATCAGAGGCAATATCGACTTATGTCATTTCGAAGGCAACTTGTAGCGCCGGCCAAGCAATCATTCTGACTTTCCTTCTCTGGTACATGGAAATTCCAGGTTGGTTTTTGTTCGGAGTCCTATGCTTCATGCTCGACTTCATCCCCATCCTCGGGGCACTTCTAGCCACCATACCACCGATGATGATCGCCCTGATAGTACTGGACCCAATCCAAGCCCTGTTTCTCGGAGTAGCCATGATCGGCAATCAGCAACTCTTCGGCTCCTTCATAGAGCCAAACCTCTCTGGACAGAGACTTGGGATTTCGCCCCTGGTTCTCCTCCTAACGGTCATGGTTAGCGCCTCAGTGTGGGGGATTTCCGGGGCAATAATTGGAGTTCCAATCATGATAATTGCACGAATAGCACTCGAGGAGGATGAGAGGACCCGTCCGATTGCCCTGATGCTAGCTATGAAAGTGCGCGAGGAAGAGTAGTCATCGTAGTGAGATGATCGCTAGAACCCCGTCGCTTCTTACTGAGACCATGCCGCCCATTCCTTCGTTGTGCAGCCCCCTTGTGGAGAGGGAAAGTAAATCTCCGGACATCTCCCACTTGGCTCCTGAAATCCACACCTTGCTCGGCTCAAGAGCGAAGACCGAGAAAACCTCCCCTAGTCCGATTTCCATCGACACTTCCCCCTCTTCGGGATGAATCCTTGTGGTGACATGATTCTCGTGATGAATACGGATGAGGGCCCCGGGAGGGGCATCATGCATTGCTGCCCAGTTTCCGAGGATATGGGCGGGCTCGCCACCATCGGCACCGACAATATCAATCTCATCGAATCCTCGGTCAATCAGAAGGACGAGTGATTTTGCCAGATCGCTGGTCATTTGCTCGGCCAACTCCACCGTTCTCCCTTCCCAGGAAAGAACGTCCACAGAGTCTAGGTCGCCGAGAATCTCTTCAACTTCAATGCCAGATTCAGTGGCGCGATCACCACCACCATCCACTCCGAATACTGGTACATCACCAGAGATTACCGAGTCAATTACTGTGGAAGGTGGCATTGAGCCGTTGCACCAGAGTACTGCACGCACTAGATCACCTACCGAACAGATATCTTCCCTTCAGAAACAATCACAGAATCCTCTAGGGTTACCTCAGGGTCAATGAGCGAACCTCTGAGGTGAATCCCGACTCTGGCATCACCACCGATGTGGGAATTGTCGCCGAACCCGAAATACGATGATCCTCTGACAACAAGATCCTCGACTTTGTTTCCTACCAGTTTCGTGGCCTTCGGATTCATACCGAATCCGAACTCAGCAACAGTCCACACTTGATCTCTCTTGGTGTTCCTTACTCCAGATTTTGCAACTTCGAAAACCGCACTAATTTCCTCAGCTAGCTCCCCGCCAGAGATGCCGGTAACTAGACCTTCTTCGATTTTGAACGAGATGGAATCTTCCAGCAGCCTCCCCTCCCACGACCCATCGATTACAATGGTACCATTCATGCTCTTCTCTTTGGGGAGGACGAACACCTTTCCTGCAGGTAGGTTGGCAATCTGCCCAGGTCTGTTGCAAATTCCGTTGTCTTCTAGAATCCACCTGTTACCGGTGGTGAACTCCACATCCGTCCCTGCTTTTGACTTGACGCGGACCCTCCTCTTCCTCCTGAAGACTGAACCCATGCCGCTAATCTCTCTTTGCAAGGCGTTGTAGTCCGCAGTCATGCCACCCGACTCGAAGGAAATACTCCCAATTCCAGGCATGGAGATTATTCTAGCTCCCTCTTTGGTCGCCTGCTGCCTTGCCCTGGTGTGCGTGAGGGAATCCTTGGTTGCAATGATGATCACCCTATTTTTCCTCATTATGTCCGAGACTGGAAGGGGAGGTTCCTTCCCAGTTTTCTGGGTTGGTGGCATCATTACCAGGAGTATCCGGTCTGTTACTCTTGCAGCCTCCTCGTATAGCGCCTGGCCCACCTCCGCTGTATCTGGATCAGTGATTACTAGGACGTCCTCCTCCCTCCTGACTTGGAGGCATGTGCGAATCACAGAACGTGCTGTTGACAGCATCGCCTCCGAGTTATCGGAGCTTCCAATGCCATCCTTGGTGACCATTGTGGATATTCCTAGATGGGGTCCAGTATTGATACTTCACTCGTCCAGTGAAAGCTCTCTACTCCGATTGGAAATCTCGGCAAAGATGTCTGAAACGAACTCTTCCAGTTTCACACCTTTCTTTTGACTCCCGCTCCGCCCCCTAATCGAGACGGTACCGCCACTCATCTCCTCGTCCCCTAGGATTAACATGTAGGCAGGCCGATTCTTCCTGTGCGTCCTAATCTTCTTCCCAATCGTATTGTCCGAGTCATCCACGCTCACTCTTACTCCTGCCAGTTCTAGGGACTCCCTCACCTGGTCGGCGTATTTCTTGTGCTTCTCGGAGATGGTGATTACCTGTGTCTGCAATGGTGAGAGCCAGGTCGGAAGATTTCCCGTCCACTGTTCGAGGAGGAAAGCCACGAATCTCTCGTGCGTTGAAAGAGGTGCTCGATGGATCACGAAGACCTCGCCATTCTCATTACCCGTCTCATCCATGTAGGATAACCCGAACCTTTCCTTGGCCGCGAAGTCCAGCTGAATTGTGGCCAGCGTCTCCTCCCTTCCAAGAGTCGTTCTGAATTGAATGTCTATCTTCGGACCATAGAATGCTGCCTCCCCGACTGCCTCGGTGTAATCCACATCCAAGCCATCCATAATGCGTCTGAGATGGTTCTGAGTGGACTCCCAATTCTCGGGTTGATCGATGTACTTGTCCTTGTTCGCTGGGTCCCACAGGGATAAGCGGAAGTCATAGTCCTCGAAACCGAATGTTTTGTAGTATTCCTGTGCCATCCGAACGTTGCTCTCAACCTCCTCTGCAACCTGATCCAATGTACAGTAAATATGGGCATCATTCATCGACAGCATCCTGACTCTGAGAAGTCCGGTTAAGGTGCCGGATAGCTCGTTTCTGTATACGGTTCCGTATTCAGCAATCCTAATCGGCAACTCTCTGTATGAACGCTTACTGTTGGAGAAAATCAGATGATGCATTGGGCAGTTCATCGCCTTGAGGTAGTACTCTCCGTCGTCCATCTTCATGGGAGGGTACATCCCATCGGAGTAGTGGGGGAGGTGTCCGCTCATTTCGAACAATTCTTTCTTCCCCAAGACAGGGGTGGTCACTCTGACGTAGCCATAGGACTCCTCCGTTTCTACAGCGAACTTCTCTATCTCGGATTTCAGGATCTCACCATTGGGTAGCCATACAGGTAGGCCCTTGCCGATTAGCTCGTCAATCATGTAGAGGCCCATCTCCTTTCCAATCTTCTTGTGATCCCTTCTGGCGGCCTCTCCGATCTGCCGTTCTCTCTGCTTAAGGCCATCCTTGGAGGAATAGCACATCCCGTAAATCCTGACTAATGATTCACGATCCCTGTCTGCCCTCCAGTAGGCCTGGCTAGTGCTAGTTAGCTTGAACCACCTCAACTGTGAAGTGAGGGAAACGTGAGGCCCCCTGCACAAATCGACGAACTCGCCCTGCCGATATGCGGAAGAGCCCACATCATGACCAATCTTGTCATCCATTATCTCCAACTTGAAGGAATTTGCACTGAACAACTCCCTTAGTGAGTCGTTGGCGTACTCCTCTCGTTCTATTGCTATGTTCGATTTAACCAGCTCCTTCATCCTCTTCTCTATCTCACGGAGTTCATCTTCACCAATAGGGTCCATGTGGAAGTCATAGTAGAATCCGTGTTCGATCGGAGGACCAATTGTCGGCTTTGCATCGGGGTAAAGTTGAGTCACAGCTTGAGCGAGTAGGTGGGCACAACTGTGCCTCAGGATGTAGAGTCCCTTCTCGGAGTCACCCAGTATTGGATTAACCTTGCAGTCTTCCTCCAGAGCGTAAGACATATCTCGCTCTTCCCCGTCAACCAATGCGGCTACGGCTCCGGACTTTCTTCCATGTACGTTTTTGATTACCTCTCCTGCGCTAATCCCACTTGCATACTCGTGTGGCCCGTCCTCGCCAACATCAACAGAAATCATGCCCACTGGTATCCCTCTTCGGCTTCGCCGACGTCCAGTCGATATGAAGGCCTTGGCCGTAAATTGACACAATAACCCTCATTCAATGGTGATTTGTGTGCCCGAAGTCCCGTCTACCATTCCCGTTATTTCAGATAGCGAACCGATTACGGCACGCTCGCCAGTTCTACTGACGAAGTCACATGCTGCCTCTACCTTCGGTCCCATTGAGCCCGCATCAAACTCTCGCCCGGACATCTCCTCCGGAGTCGCCCTTCGGATAATCTTCGCTTTGTCACTTCTCCAGCCATCGTAAACGCCATCCGCATCCGTCGCAAGAATCAGTAGTCTGGCCCCTAGCTGTCTAGCGAGTAGTGCACTTGACCGGTCTTTGTCTATGACAACCTCGATTCCTTCTAGTATCCCCTCGGAGTTGTATGCAGTCGGAATCCCACCACCTCCAGCACAAATCACCACAACCCCCTTCTCAAGAAGCCAGTGGATGGGTCGCAACTCGAAAATTCTGTGAGGTTTGGGCGAGGGCACCACTCTCCTCCAGCCATCACCGTCTCTGGCTATCGACCAACCTCTCTTTTTCGCTACTTTCTTCGCCTCCTCCTCACCGTATAGAAGTCCAATTGGTTTGGTGGGGTTCTGGAATGCAGGGTCATCAGGATCAACTTCAACCATAGTCAGAATTGTCGCGAAAGCAGACTCTGTTGGCATCATATTGCCCAGTTCCTGTTCGATGAAATAGCCGAGCATCCCCTCTGTCTGGGCCCCAAGGACATCCAATGGGTATTCCTCTACTTCCTTGTACGAAGCAGACTGCATCGCGAGAAGTCCCACTTGAGGGCCATTTCCATGTGTGATTACAAGTTGGTGATTCTCTGCAAGCGGTACTAGAGACTTGCAGGCAGATCTTACGTTCCTCCTCTGATTCTCCGAAGTCGGTTCCTCTCTCCTCTTGAGAAGTGAGTTTCCTCCAAGTGCGACCACGACCCTCATTGAACAGTGTCCCGAGCGTGAACCGATAAGAACACGCTCCCTCTGGGCGAGTCATGGTGCGCATTGGCCTACTAGCTAATCCCGATGCCGGACTAGGGGGTAGACTAGGCCTCAAAGGCTCAGATGGCCAGGCTGAGTTGGCTCGTTCGAAGGGGGCTGAAGATAGGTCAGGACCACGTTTAGAATCAATGCTAAGGCATTTCTCTAGCATTCACCGGGGGGAATCAAATCAGCTAGAGTGGATAACCAGCAGAGGTAGGATGGGAACTGACTGGATTCCCGAGGAACTTCAGACTGGGACTATTTCTGAGGTTCATGAGTCATCTGGCGAAACCTCGGCTACCGATACTGAAGATGCTATTGAGAGGCTTCTTGAGAATAGAATCGATATTCTAGTCTACTCTGGAGGGGATGGGACAACTAGAGACATCGTTGCTTCTCTAGGTAATTCGCAATCCTCTGAACTACCGATTATAGGTGTCCCCTCCGGAGTGAAGATGCACTCGGGTTGCTTCGCCAGCTCACCCAAGGCAGCCGCCGAGGTCCTTTCAGCATGGCTTCATGGAGATCTCCTAGTATCTTCCACCGAAGTACTGGATCTAGACGAGGAACTCTACAGAAAGGGAAAATGGGTCGTTCGACTCTATGCTGAGGCTTTCTCCCCAAATTCTCCGAGGTGGATGCAGGGATCTAAACAGCTGATTGAAACAGAATCAGAGAAAGAAATCATCATTGGCATATCAGACCATATCGAGGATTCCCTAGTAAGTGACGACCGTCTAATTATCTGGGGTTCGGGTGGGACTCTCCGTGAGATTGCGGGCAACATCGGTTTTGAATTGACGACTCTTGGAATTGATGCTACTATTGGTGGGGAGCAAGTTGGCACGGACCTGGATGAATCGGGAATACTCGCACTCCTAGACTCTCATGTGGGACCCACCACGCTCCTCCTCTCACCAATGGGGGGCCAGGGTTTCCTGATCGGGAGGGGAAATCTGCAACTTTCTCCAGCCGTGCTTGGCTCGATTGGTATTGACAACATCCTCGGAGTGGTGACACCTGCAAAACTCCTAACAGTCAGAGCACTAAGGATTGAGACTGGCGATGAGGATCTCGACCAAGAATTCGCATCCAAGAGGTACATGAAGGTACTACAGGGATTTCGGACGACAAGGATCCTACCAGTTTCTGTTGATTAGATTTCCATTCCTGAAGCCGCCATCAGGAGGCCTAGGAATGGAGGACTTGGCCGGTCCGGCCTTGATTTGAACTCTGGATGGTACTGGGTGCCGACGAAATAAGGATGGCCTTCTAGCTCCATAATCTCGCAACGCTCCCCAGTCTCGTCCTTGCCCACGTAAATCAAGCCTGAGCTCTCGATATCTTCGATTAGTTCTGGATTAACTTCGTATCTGTGCCTGTGCCTCTCATCTACGTGCTCTACCCCGCCGTATAGGCGCTTGATTTTACAGTCATCCACTAGGAATGGAGTTGGCTTTGTCCCAAGCCTCATCGTCCCGCCCATGTGAGTCTTGGATATCTCTGGCATGAAGACAATGGCAGCGTGAGGGGGATTTTCCTCGAATTCGGCGGAATTCGCCCCTTCCATACCCAAAACGTTCCTGCAGAACTCGATTGTCGCTACTTGCAAGCCCAGGCAAACCCCCAAGTAAGGGACATTATTCTCTCTAGCGTACTCTGCAGCCTTAATTTTCCCCTCTATCCCCCTGATACCGAATCCTCCAGGTACTAGAATTCCATCTGCTGCTCGAAGGATTTCCCAAGCTTCATCATGCGATTCTTGTTTCGTCTTCCTAGCATCCTCGTCCAGTACCGATGACTCAATCCAATCTATAACCAGCTTTCTGTCTACCTTGAAAGATGCATGTTGAAGGGCCTTTATTACACTGAGATAAGAGTCTGAGAGGTCGGTATACTTCCCAGCAACTGCAATATGCACTTCCTCTGCATCCTCTAGCGAGTCGACGTGATCAGCCAGCTTTTTCCAATCTTCCAGTATTTCCCTCTTGGCTGGGATTTCGAAATCAAACCTCTCCGAGAGCATCCTAGTTACTCCCTGGGTCTCAAGCATTATTGGGACTTGGTAGATGTTCGTAACATCGTGAGCTGAGAGAACCGCTTCCGGAGGTACGTGACAGAATGCGGAAATCTTCTGACGAGTGTCGTCAATCAAGGGACTCTTTGATCTGCAGACAAGCATATGCGGATTAATTCCAAGGCCCCTGAGATCTTTCACAGTATGTTGGGTTGGCTTTGTCTTCTGCTCCCCGACTGGGCCCATTACTGGAATCAGACTGACGTGAACAAAGCAAATGTTCTCTTGCCCGACTCTGAATTGGAACTGTCGCAGTGCTTCGATGAAAGGCGCACTTTCGATGTCCCCCACAGTCCCGCCCAACTCAATCACACAGGCATCTGGTTTCTTCCCGTTGCCATCACTTGGAGCGTGGGCCACTCTCTCTATCCAGTCCTGAATCTCATTGGTAATGTGAGGGATTACCTGTACAGTCTTGCCAAGGTAGTCTCCCCTCCTCTCCTTCTGAATTACGTTATCATACACCTTTCCTGTGGTTATGTTGTTCTCTCTCGTCAGACACACGTCAAGGAATCTTTCGTAGTTTCCTAGATCTAGATCAACCTCTCCACCATCGTCCAGAACGAAGACCTCCCCGTGTTCAAACGGAGACATCGTTCCCGCGTCTGTATTCAGATATGGGTCAATCTTGACTGCAGTTACTCTCAGTCCAGCGCTTTTTAGAAGAACGCCAATGCTACTAGCAGTCACTCCTTTGCCTAATCCGGAGATCACTCCACCCGTCACAACGACATACTTCATCTCATCAACGGGGTTCAAATCAGTTGCCCCTCCTCTATCAACGTTGGCCAATATAATCCTGTTTGCTTATTCTTTAATTTCAAGTAGCGTCAGAATTACGGTTACACATGTCGGACACCACGGGAGACAAGGTGCTGGTCACCGGGGCACTGGGTCAGATTGGTACGGATTTGGTTCAAGCACTTCGTGAAAGGCACGGAAACGAGTCGGTAATCGCCTCTGATATTAAGGAATCAGCAGGGCATTCTTCCGTTGAAGGGGGCCCATTCGTGATTCTGGATGTTCTTGATACCGATGGGATTTCCAGAATCTGCCAAAATGAGGGGGTTGGCACGATATACCATCTCGCAGCACTTCTATCTGCAATAGGGGAGCGTGATCCGGATTTATGCCGCAGGATAAACATAGGTGGGACAATTTCAATACTAGAGGCAGCCAAGGTTTGCAACCTCAAGGTGTACTCGCCATCATCAATAGCGGTTTTTGGCCCAGATTCACCAAAGCATGCCACTCAGGGTGCAGCACTCAACCCCACAACGGTTTATGGTGAGACGAAGGTGACCGGGGAAGCCATAGCTCGTGAATATCTAGGACGCTTCGGAGTCGACACTCGAGGCATTCGTTATCCGGGTCTAATATCATACAAGGCTCCTGCAGGAGGGGGGACAACAGACTATGCTGTGGAAATATTCCATGCTGCACTAAAGGAAGGTCACTACGAGTGCTTCGTACGTCCGGACACCCGTCTCCCAATGCTCTACATGGATGATGCAATCAATGCAACGCTCACTCTTATGGATTCTAGCGATGTCTCTCTCGGAGAGTCCCGAGCTGGATACAACATCCCCTGTCTTTCGTTCTCAGCGGAGGAGCTGGTGAACGCAATATCAGAAAGAGTCGAGGGATTTACTTGTGATTTCGTCCCCGATGTTAGGCAGGAATATGCTGACTCATGGCCAGATTCGATCGATGGTTCTGTTGCTGAGAGAGAGTGGAATTGGTCCCCAGATTTCAATCTTAGTTCCTTGGTCGATGAAATGCTGAGGGGAATCTCGAGTTCCTAGTCCTCAGCTTCCTCTTCCCAATCGGGAGTGCTAGGGTCCGTTCGAGCCCAGAGGACGTCGTCAATTCTGAGCACACCGATTGCGGCTTCCGTCGCCCCGGAAAGTGCGTGCTTCACTACGAATTCAGTATCCAAGATACCCATCTCCGCCATATCGCAGTTCTCTCCTCTCTGAAGGTCTAAACCTATCCATGCACCCGATTTCTTCTGATCGGCTGATAGAGAGAGAATCACTTCCACTGGATCCCTGCCTGCGTTTTCAGCAAGAATCCTTGGAATCGACTCAAGCGCTGAAGCATATGCCTCAATGGCAAGCTGCTCTCTTCCCGACTGAGTCTGAGAGAAAGGCCTCAGATGCCTAGCTAGGTGAGACTGTATAGCCCCCCCTCCAGGTAGGACCCCGGGTCTGCTGTTAAGGCGATGAGCAACTCCAATTGCATCGTCGAAAATTCTGATTGCTTCCTCCCTTACCGCGGGTGATGATCCTCTGACTGCCAGAGTCATTCCCACTCCATCACCTTCGATTATGGTGTGCTTGACATCTGCGATGCTTTCCTCTAATCTCTTTGAATAAGTTCCGAGATTCTCCATTTCCAATGCACTGGCGTTTCTGGCAGGCTTAGCTCCAGAAATTCTAGACAATAAATCCATGTCATTTCTCTCGAACCTCCGGTATGCCACAATCCCCGCCTCAGTCAGTTGCATTATCGCTTCGTCAGCTATTCCGTCCCTAACTATGAGCAAATCTATCCCAAGGGATGCGAGATGCTCAACTTGCTTTTGCATATTTTCTCGAGACCTTTCGTGGAACTCTTGGAGAACTCCGAGGCTGCTCACCTCGATCGATGCATTTGCCTGTAGCTTGGGCGGTTCCAACCCTCCGTCAATGATTGCGATCACACCTCCTCCGGAATTCGCTGGACTGTTTGCATCGACTCTTGATTTTAGTAGCATCAAACCATTGACCAATGAGGAGTCCATGACACTACCTTCCCTAATCTGTAGACGCTTCACCACCATTCTTTCCAAGTCGTCCCCTCCTTCCACGTCCACTAGTCCGTTTGCTGCCTCAACTGCTAGGTTTGCAATCAGTCCACATATCGAAGAATCTCCCTTGCCCTGCAAGGACGTTTTCACGACTTGCGACTTCTGAACCTCATTGGATTCTCTCGAGACTCTCTCAATCTCGCTGATTGATTCCTCCAATGCAATTGAGTAGCCATTTACGATAATGGAGGGGTGAACCCCCATTCTCACTAGCTCCAGAGCGTTCTGCAACATCTCCGCAACAAGAAGAACCGTCGTAGTAGTCCCATCTCGCGCCGACCTATCTTGAGACGAAGAGGCATCGATAAGTAGTCTCGCTGTGGGATGTTCTACGTTTGCCTTCTCCAGAACCGTGACTCCATCGTTTGTAACCAAAGCAGAACCGTCCCCGTCAACAAGCATCTTGTCAAGCCCCTTCGGACCTAGAGTGGATCGAATCGCCCCCGCAAGAGATGAAGCAGCCTTGACGTTGTTGACTAAAGCAGTCCTTCCATGAATTCTGTCTGTGTCTTCCAGCGCCATATCGTGATCAGACTCGACCATTCTGTAATCACCCACTCAAGCCTCTTTTTTCAATACGTTCATACGTAATTTGGCACAATCTCGTCGAGGGATATCCGTTTCATTCAAATACCACCCATCCATCGCACTATACAACTAAAGGTTGACTAGTGATATTATGACTGGAGAAAATTGGGACGATTTCGACGAGGAATCCATGGAGGAGATGGCCAGAATGTTCGAACAAATGGGCATGCCAATCGACGTAAAAACCCTGAAAACAATGATCAAACAAGTCAGAAGCCAATTCGAGGAAATGGGCATCGATCCGGAGAAGGTGTCCATGAGTGAAGTCAAATTAGGGCTAAACTCTAACCCAGAGGAACTCATGAAGAACTTCGAATCTATGCTAAGTGGACCTCATGGGCTCGGTGAGTTTCTGAAGAAGATGGGCGTAGATATTCACATCAAACCCTCGATATCTGAGGTCAGAGTCGATGTAGACGAAGGCCAGCACACATCGAAAGATGACTCAATTCCCGAGGAAGACGTGTACGTCCAAGATAATCAGATGTTCGTGACCATCGACGTTTCCAAGTACGATGACATCGGTCCCGATAACCTTGAGTTGAGCCTCACTGGAGAAGGGGAGGTGCTACAGATGCTTAGAACCAATCAGATTAGGCCATTCAGAACATTCGTACTCCCTAATGCATCATCAGGGGATTTCCAATGGGAGATTAACAACGGTATTCTTGACATCACATTCGAACTGAAAGTAGTTTGGAACACAGAATAGGAGAAATGGAAATGGGATCTGCAGTAATAGGAATTGACCTAGGAACGACAAACAGTTGCGTAGCGACAATAGAAGGGGGGAAGGCAGTAGTCATTCCCAACTCTGAAGGCTCTAGGACTACGCCCAGCGTAGTGGCATTCACCAAGGAAGGGGAGCGCCTGGTGGGCGTTACCGCCAAGAGACAGGCAGTAACCAACTCTGAGAGAACAATCATCTCGGTAAAGAGAGAGATGGGCACAGATTGGACTAAGGATATAGATGAAGACAATTATTCTCCCCAGGAGGTTTCTGCATTCATTCTCCAGAAGTTGAAGGCCGATGCCGAAGAGTACCTCGGCACAGAGGTGAAACAAGCAGTAGTGACTTGTCCTGCCTACTTTTCTGACTCTCAGAGGAAGGCTACAAAGGACGCTGGAAGAATAGCAGGACTAGAGGTTCTAAGAATAATCAACGAACCAACCGCCGCTGCACTAGCCTATGGTGTGGACAAGGAGGAGGATCAGACCATTCTTGTATACGATCTTGGCGGGGGGACCTTCGATGTGTCCATCCTGGAGATCTACCAAGTCGATGGTCAACCACAGATCGAAGTCAAAGCAACCAGCGGCGACAACAGGCTCGGTGGAGATGACTTCGACGAGGCTGTAATGGGCTGGATAGTCTCCGAGTTCAAGAAGACGACTGGTATCGATCTCGAGAAGGATCTGCAGGCCATCAGCCGGATACGTGAGGCAGCAGAGAAGGCGAAGATCGAGCTTTCCGGAACACCATCAACCCAGATTAATCTACCATTCATAACCATGAGGGACGGTCAGCCAGAGCATCTTGACATGTCACTTTCCCGCTCAAAGTTTGAGAAGCTAACCTCCTCCTTGGTCGAGAGGACGATGTCACCGACTCGCCAGGCCATGAAGGATGCAAGCATAAAGAAGGGTGACGTGGACAAGGTCTTGCTTGTCGGAGGCTCAACCAGAGGCCCAGCAGTACAGCAAGCCATCGAGAAGGAGGTCGGCAAGGCTCCGTTCAAGGGAATTAACCCCGATGAGGCGGTTGCTATGGGTGCCGCGCTCCAGGCAGGAATCATTGTCGGTGACGAGGGCGTTACCGATGTTCTCCTACTCGACGTGACACCTCTCACATTGGGTATTGAGACACTTGGTGGCGTTACCACTACTATGATCGAGAGGAACACCACCATCCCCTCAAAGAGATCCGAGACATTCTCTACCGCTGCAGACAACCAGCCAGCAGTCGAGATTCACGTATTGCAGGGGGAGAGGGAGTTCGCTAAGGACAACATCACTCTCGGGAGATTCCACTTGATGGGAATCCCAGCAGCTCCACGCGGTATTCCTCAGATTGAGGTGACATTCGATATCGATGCGAACGGGATCGTCAATGTCTCTGCTAAGGATCTTGGAACAGGGACGGAGCAATCGATCAAGATAGAGAGCCAGACCTCTCTGTCAGAGGATGAGATTAAGCAGAAGATTGAGGATGCTGAGAAGTTCGCTGACGAGGACAAGAGGAGAAAGTCAAAGGTAGAGATGAGGAATTCAGCAGACAGCATAGTCTACCAGACAAGGAAGATGATTGATGAAAACGAGGAGAAACTCTCAAAGGACGATATCAAGCCAGTCCTTGAGAAGCTAGATGAACTCGAGTCTCTGATAGTCAAGGACGAGACTCCAATCTCATTGGAGGATATCGATGAGGCTGCAATCCAGGCAAAGATGGCCGAATTGGAGCAGTCGATGCACGCAATTTCTACCAAGCTCTACGAAGCAGCTGCCGCCGAGATGGCCGAGGATAAGGAAGAGGGCGGAGACGATGGGGTTGTCGACGCCGACTTCGAAGTCGTTGACTCAGAAGAGGACCAAGACTAATCACTCTTCGGTGATAAGCCTGTGCAGAGTTCTCACATGAACTCCAGAAGTACCGTACTGGAAGAGTGGATTTGCCCCCTCAGATCGAGCCTTGGAACCAGGACCCCAAGCCGTCCCTGCAATGTCCAGGTGCACCCACGGAATCTTCTCAGCTTCTTCATCGAACCCCCTGTGGGGGACGAAGAACTCGAGGAATGAAGCGGCTGTGTTCGAAGATCCAGCACGACCCCCTATCGAACCGTTTCTGATATCGGCAAAGGCAGAATCAGTCATGTATTTGCGGAATTGCGCATTCAGAGGCATCCTCCAGACAGGCTCCCCGCTTCTCATAGAAGCGGCCTTGAGTCGCTCGGCAATCCCCTCTTCGTTTGCCCACATGCCAGAGATTTGATTCCCCAGGGCAGTCACCACGGCACCCGTCAGAGTCGCTAGGTCTACGATGTACTCCGGGTCCATCTCGCCGGCCTTCCATAGTCCATCGGAAAGCACATTTCTCCCTTCGGCATCGGTACTGAAGACCTCGATTGTCTTCCCGGAGTATGTTTTGAAAACGTCGCCCGGTCGATAGGCTCCAGAACCTGGCATGTTCTCAGCGAGACAGGCAATACCGTTCACTCTCCTCTCATAACTAGTCGATTGGAGAGCGGCCATCAATCCGAAGACCGTCGCAGCACCACACATGTCGTACTTCATGTCCCACATCCCTCCGGTTGGCTTGATCGAGATTCCTCCTGTGTCGAAAGTAATCCCCTTTCCAACGATGCAGGGTCTCTGAATCCCTTCATCGGAATCTGGATTCAACGTGAAGAGAACCATGCATGGCTTTCTCTCACTGCCCTTGCCTACGTTGATGAGGCCACCCATCCCCAGTTCCTGCAGTTTGTCCCAGTCGTATATCTCGACCTCTACGTTGGCCTTCCCCTTGGACCATTCCACAGCCCTTCTGGCATACTCCATAGGGTAGAGGACGTTGGCTGGCTCGTTGCCCAGGTCTCGTGCCAGGTGAACCCCTCCAACGACCGAGTGAGTGATGCTAAGGCCTTCTGAGAGACTCTCCCGATGCCTGCTGCTAGCTTGGAACTCGACTCTCCAATGGTCTCCGATGTGGTCCTCTGGGATCTCCTGGTGCGAGAGGAATTCGTAGTCACGGAGCATCATCCCCTCTGCGAAGTCTATCATTCGCTTGGAAGACCAGCCGGAAGTGAATCTGACCGTGACATCAAGGCCTTTCTTCTTGGACATGGATGCAATCAACCTCGCACCTGTGTTCCTTGACCTCTTGTGGCCTAGTGATTTCTTGGCCCCCATCCCAACCAGGATAATGTTGCAACCCGGTGTCCACAACGTCATCCTCTTGCCCTTCTTGCCATCGAAGCTCCCGGAGGCCAGTGCATCCCTGACGAGGCCCCTCTGACTTCTGCTAAGACCACTGAGGGAGTTGTTTGGCGGCTTGTCGCTTCCTTCGAAGAAGGGGAGAACTAACTGCGTCCCCAATTCCGTAAATTCACCATTGCTTATTTTCATAAATAGACCAAACTGTCCGATTAGTGGTCAGTTTACAAACAATTCCACTGAAAAATCACCATTTCAGAGCAGAATAAGAATTAGCGAAGCTAGTCCTCTTTTCTATTCCTTAATGCAGCTAGGAAAACACAGATTATGGTGAGAAATACGGACGGAGAGGACAGTGCTCTCTCGACCCGACTGTCAAATTCAATCATCGAATCGTTCACTGGCTCTGAAACCCAAGTCGACGCATCGATAACCCTCTTCTGGTAGAATAGGAAGAACTGCCCCTTGGTACTAGAAATGGGTGCGTTTCCGAAATCAAGAGTGACCTTGGTACTATTCGTGGCATTCACTCCAAAACCGCATCCAGGGGAGGAGTAGTTGTATCCCGTTTTCTCACTATCGCAAGGTGAGTCTTCAGGATCAGACCCACTCGGTAGCCAAGTTTCCCCTTCTTCCGTTACGTAGGTCAGAGTGGCATTCGCCGTACTAGCTCGTCCTAGGTTGGATACGTCGACATGCACTTCCCTATTATCCACTATCAGTGAATCGACAACAAGCCGAGCTCTCCAATACCAGATATTCTCTATTAGGTACTTCATCACGTCCAATTCTTCTCCAAGCCTATCTGACAATGCCTCCATGGTTCCCAGCAACCACTGCTCGTCATCGGTCTCGAAGGTAAAAGTGGGAAAACCCATCACACCGTACCCATAGTCACGACTCGTTCCACAGTTCGGATACAGGCCCTGATTCGCATTGCGAATTGGGATTTCTGAGATGTTTGAATTGACGTCATCTCTGATGAAATGAAAAAGTTCCCAGTCCGATGGTTGTTCTGGCCATCTCCCCCATGGGTACAACATTATCCAGACCCCAGTATGCATCGTGACGTATAGGTCGGCATCTGGGACAACTGTGTTCATGTAGATGGAATTTGCAAGCGTTTCAGACTCACTGAAAGGGCCACTTCCTGGCTGAGTAGGATTATTCGGGGGGCAGTTATTCCAGTAATGGTCATAATTCCGATTCAAGTCTACTTGGTTGATATTCCAACGCGTGTCAATGTCGTTCCCATCCGCATTGAGCATAATTAGAATGTGCAGTTCCGTAGTAGTAAGCACATCAATTACTTCCTGATCCTCTGCTGCCCATCCTTCGATGTAGAACTCAGCAGTCAGGAATGCAAGCTCAGTGCCCAGATGCTCATTTCCATGATGACCTCCATCGATGTACACCACGTCTTTCTCCGTCCCATCGGGCTTGTTCTCCTCACTCCAGTCTGAAATCCGCAGGATCCAGAGGTTCCTGCCAAGCTCGGTTTGACCTGCAACGATCAAATCCACAATCTCTGGATAATCGTCTGCCCATTCGTTCACATCAAGTGTGAGTGTGGCATATGAGTGGTACCAATGCTCCTGAACAATGTCTGGCTGACCCACCTGGGCAGCAACCATTGGAGATGCCGATGCAACGGTCAACGAAGCAAGGACTAAGGCAACTAGTAAGCGGTGCATAGCGCCGCTCTAGCGTCATACGCTACAATCATTCTCCCTTTCCGTTCAAAGAATTAGCGATGTAGCAGGATACTATCTTTGTAGCAATCAATGCTGCGCTGAACTGGGTCAGGTTTCCCTCTGTGCCAGGGACAATCTCGTTGATATCAGCTCCGATTAATTCGCATTTCTCCGATGAGAAAAGCCTCTCGATAACTTCAACCGAGCCCCAGTGACTCAATCCACCAGGAACGGGGGTCCCCGTTGATGGGACCAAGGAACCATCCAAACCATCCACATCGAAGGTCAGCCAAACCGGTCCTGTTATCTCTGCAAGACTGCTTATCATCCTCTTCCACTCTGAATTGCCATCAGAGACGGCAAGGAGATCCTTTGCAAACCACGTCTGAACCCTTTCTTCGGACTCCATCAAGACTTCCTCCTCGAGGCTGAAAGCTCTGACTCCAATCTGGATCACTTTCCCCACTCCTAGATCAAGAGCCCTACGGATTACGGTTCCATGTGAGAACCTCTCACCGTTCAACTCGTCCCTCAAGTCTGCATGAGCATCAACCTGTATGATCGTAAGCTCTGAGAGATTAGATAACAGGTGATGATCGGAAAGCGATTCCACAATTGGAAGAAGGATGCCATGCTCCCCTCCAAGAGCTAAGGGGAATTGGTCGCCAACTACCCATGCTCTGACATACTCCCTGATTGAGTCCAACTGTTCCCTTAGGCTAGGAGCATCTGATGTCCAGGGCTCTGCAGTATGAATCATCGCTCCGCACGGGAGCTCCTCCGACAGTATGGGGTCATGGAGCTCGACCTGGGAGCTAGCCTCAATACATGCCTTGGGACCATGCTGGGTCCCCTCTCCATAGCTGGAAGTCATCTCCAGAGGAATTTGCAAGATCACGATGTCCCATGGTCCAGAATCAGATTCCTTGAGGCCTAGGAAAGTGGTGGAATCGGACCCTTTCATGAGTATTCGAGAAGCGCACTAAGATTAACCGCTTCGGGTGATCTGGACCAGAGAATCAGAGCAATTAGCAAGATGTTTGATATAACCTCGGCATCTAACGATGTCCGGTGGGAAGATGGGACTGACCTTGGCGCAACTAACTCATGCAATCAAGAGCAAGGTAGACACCAGCATGGAGACTCATGTGGCGGAGTCTATCGCGGAGCACGCTTTGGGTTTCTTCGGCTTCTCCAATAGAATCATCGATAATGCTCTCGAACCAACGGATAGAAACATGTTCTACCAATTGCAGGACTATGACCTGCTTACAACTGAGTCAGAGGAGACCACTCTTTGGGATGGGAGAGAATGGCGAATTCATTATTGGAAATTTAAACCAAATGCGGAGAATTTCGCAAATCTGGCGATTCAGAATGAGAAGAACAAGGGTGACGATGACCCCTATGCTGACATCTATGACGGGATGCCCGCCGGTCTCTGGAGAGAGAGGTCAGGGGTCGATGACGACTACGAAGAGCCCCTGTTCTAGTAATCCGAATCAGCATGTCGGGAATTGTTTGAAATGCCCCGGCGTACGGAGCCGTTCATGGCCAGAGGATTGTCGGTATTTGCCGTGCTATCCATTCTGGCTATGTGCATACCATCTTCTCTTGCCTTAGCCCAAGAGAACCAGCCAACAAGTTGCGAAATACTCGCTGATTGGGATCAGCAGTGGCAGTGGTCCGATGAAGGCGGCTCAGAAATCTCGTTGATTCACAGATATAGGGTAGTTTTCGATCCACCTTTCTCCAATGGTTCATCCCCAACAGACGTCAATGCTACCATACATCACTTCAGGGGGGAATCGGAGATTTCGGTAGTAAACACCTCTGTCTTTGTCGCCGGTGGGGAAATAGACATTATCCTAGAAGAAAAACCACAATTCGGGGACTCGATTTCAATATCCGTCCAATCTACCGAATCTTCTTGCAGCCGATCCCTAAATATCACAAATTGGAACCAACCAATATCTGATCACGAGATCACTAGGGAGACTCATTGGTCCTTATCCGGAATGGAAGGGAACGAACAAGGAATCACCTTTGACGGACGAGGTTGGCAGAAGAGAACAGGTAGCATATTGGAGTCAAACGAGCTTGGAAATGGGACTCTTTTACTCGACATGTCAAATGAATCAGAAGGTGCAGTGATTGATCTTGAGCTGGATAGGATTTGGCTCAATGAGTCGTACGATGGGACAGAACTGATGAGACAGGATTTCGAGATGATGGGTTCGGGAGGTCTTGTCATCAATACTGCTGACGGTGGTGAGGGAGCGACCATCAATGCCGATGTAAACGAAGCTTACGTCCTCAGATCGTACCAAGATGGCAAAGTCACTGAGAGGATGATGTTCGAGGGGGACGGGTGGATTTCGATCAACGAGGGGGATAACGAGAGCTCAGGCGGGGTTTACGGCGAGGTCTTCTTGCTGTACTTTGAGATATGGGACGAGGACGGATTCCGCAGGTTACAGGATCTCCAGGTGGAGGCGAATGCCACAGCAAGAATTTCCGTCGCAGGAGATTTCTTCTCATTCGAACTCGACGAACTCATTTTCAGAGAGAAATGGGAAGAGGGTATTCGAACGGATCAGTACTCAAGGATATTCGGAAGCGGACAGTTCGATTTCATTGCTTCCGAGGAGTCGCCGTACATAGAAGTCAACGGGACGATACCCTTGATTCACTTCCAATCAGAGGGCGGAGAAACGGTTTCCGACACAATTATTGTCGATGGAACATATGATGGGGATGCAGAGGGGTCCTTTGGTTTAGTGCGCCAGATTATTGAATCCGGAGTCTACGAGAATGCAACCGGAACTCCCTTCGAGGCCGACAAAATCAGGAACGAGTTCTGGTTCAATGTCTCTGCTACTCCTTTTGGGCCAATTGATCAGGAGTGGGAGGCAGAGCACAATCTGACATACGAGTACGTAGTCCCTCAGGATGACTGGCTAAACCGAACAATTCGCTATACATTCGTAGAAGACAATGGTTCTACGGAGGACGAATTTCCCGAAAACTCTCCGATAATTCAGAATCCCGAAGCCCCGGAGTCCAGTTCGTTTTTCTCCAATCACATCTCTCGGGAGACAGGGGTATGCCCCCAGATTCTATCCATCGGCGACTCTTTCCCCTTGGTTGGAAACGCGGCTATGATCCTGGACGTAACCGTATCCGGAAGCAACATCTATTCGATAGATGGACACGAAGTTTCGGTGGCTGAATGGGAAGGATCCTTCGGAGACATGAGTTCGGCAAATGGAAGCATCATCAACGAAGGCCCCCTATCAGGACTTCTGAACGAAATTAACAGGCTAGTCAGCATAGATGTCGGAGAAAACTCGGAAGTCTCATTCATCGAGAACCAGAGAATGGATAGGATCCTTTCCCCATCGATAGTCACATTTGATGAGAACACGCCCCCTTCACTCTCAGAGGGCCCGGGCTCCTCGGTAAGGTTCCGTGAATCCTCCCTATCAACCGAGGGAGGGGTGGCACACCTCGAAGTATTGGTGAACGATGTCGACACGGATACCAAGTCGGTTAGCGTAGACCTGTCCTCAGTAGGTCTCGGCATCGTTGACCTTTCCGATTCCGGTTTGCAGGGGGACCAGGTGATTCACGATGACGTTTGGACAGCTCGAATTGTCCACAACGGGCTTCAGAACGGAGACCTCCCAATCTCCGTCATAATGGAGGATTACTGGGTATCTATTCAGCAGGAAGCCAGCATATGGGTAGCAAACACTCCCCCCAGAGTGCTGCACGTCGACTTCTCACCGGATAGCACATTCAGGGGCAAGAAGATCGAAGTAAACCTAGGGGCGTACGATGGCCATGGGATCAAGTCAGTATCAGTTAACTTGCAGTCAATGGGAGGTACCCTGGTCCCATTGAATCATACTGGACAGGAGGACTGGAATTGGCAGCTTGCAGGCGAGCAACGGACTGATACGATAGAGACGTGGTTCGGTATCTTTGAAGTCCCTCCGAGCATGTCTCCTGGGAGGCAGAATATCCCGATTCTTCTCGAAGATCAGGATGGAGCTTCCATCTCAACTACTCTAATTGGGAGTGTCCATTCTAGCATCCTCGGCCATCAGGCTGAGAAGGTCCTAATCGGGAACCAACCCCCATTGATATCCAATCTGACTTTCCTCAAGGATGGTGTTGAGGTAGCTCAAATAACCTCCTTGGAATCAGGCGGCCAGGTGAATTATACGATGGAGGTTACAATCCAAGATTATGACGGCATATCATCGGCTCAAGCAAAGATTGGCCGATTAGCCCCAATTGGGAACTCTGAATCATGGCTGCTGATGATTGATGATGGAAGTGGTCCTGACAGAGTTGCTCAAGATGGAATTTTCTCCCTCTCATTTTCTGCCAGATCATCGTTGAGCGAGGGTGAGATGTCCCTAATGATTCGAGCAACTGATGTATTCCTATCCTCCACTCCGGTTTCCGAACAGTCGCATAATATCACCATACTCAAGTCTGAGTCTGGTTCATCTGGCCAGTCATGGGTTTCGGACAACTCCACGGAGATAATTCTGGTTTCCATGTTTGCTCTGATTTCCATTGGGGTGGGTGCATTCGTCCACATCGTCAGGAACTCGGAACTCGAGTAGTAATGGTGCGAGTGCCGGGATTTGAACCCGGGTTCCCACGTTGGCAACGTGGGGTGATAACCGCTACACTACACTCGCGTAGTCTTTTGCAAACCAGATTGGCTTTTCTAAGCGTCGGTATTCGACTCGACGAGCTCAGAGACCAGTACCCGTATCTCGTCTCGTGTTTTTCTGTACACTTCCTTTTCCCCTCTATGAGGATCTTCCAAACCCCAGTCTTCGTCTATGAGTAGGGAAGGACAAATAACACCGCATCCCATGCTGATTATCACATCATAATCCCCGGGGTATACTGAGTCTACTGATTTCGGATGAAGTTCACCTGTCTCAATCCCAATCTCCTCAAGCACTTCTATCGCATTCTTGGCAACCCCTCCGGATCCCGGTGGATGGGTTCCGGCAGGTATTGCCTACGCAAACGAATAAGAGATGCACACAATTCTTGTGTGGGAGGGTGACTAAATAACTAATCACAATATTGTCATTAGGCAGAAATCACTCAGAATAGGTTTCAATAGTGTCCCATCAAATGGAGTAATATGGGCGATTCCCCCGTATCTCACCATCATGCTGGGGGGGATTCCCCTGAACCTCCTAATGCGGATGCCTCCAATGAGCAGAAAGCTCAGATGGAGCAGGCATACCAGCAGATGCAGAGGAAGATGAGGATAAGCAAGATGGACAAGCAGATTAAGCACAAGATCATGGTTCTCTCAGGTAAAGGCGGAGTAGGAAAATCAACAGTGGCCACTGGATTGGCCCTGTCTCTGGCCCGTCAGGGCAAGAAGGTCGGCCTGATGGATATCGACATCACCGGTCCGAACATTCCAAAGATGCTGGGTCTGGAGGAAGCCGATCTAAACGTTGAGGAAGGACAGATTCATCCTGTTGAGGGTCCCAGCGGTTTGAAGGTCATCTCGATGGCATTCTTACTTGAGGATCCCGACAAGCCAGTAATTTGGCGCGGCCCGATAAAGCTGGGTGCAATTCAGCAATTCATTGGTGACGTCGCCTGGGGTGAGTTGGACGCCCTGATTATTGACTTCCCACCGGGAACAAGTGACGAGCCTCTTACTGTGAGTCAGAGTCTTCCAGGAATTGATGGAGTCGTAATAGTTACGACTCCCCAAGAGGTCGCCCTCCTCGACAGTCGTAAATCTATTAATTTCGCTAAAACAATTTCCGTCCCTGTTCTCGGAGTTGTTGAGAACATGAGTGGATACACTCTGAGAGGGACATCTACGCCCAACTCGACTGTTTCTGTAATGGGTCCGGGGGGAGCTCCTATCGACTGCCAGTCCGATGGAGAGGGCAAGTGGGAGATGACCCTTGACATCTTCAAGTCTGGCGGTGGAGAGGAATCATCGAAAGAGATGGAAGTCCCGTTCCTAGGTGCGCTCCCCTTCGATCCCGGAATTGTCAGGGGTGGTGACGATGGGGTACACAGAATTATCGCCGAACCAGAAGGAGAAACGGCAAGGGCTTTCGAATCAATCGTGAAAGCGGTCCAAGAGCAACTTGACAAAGGCTCTCAGCGTACTCTAAGGATAATCTGATGCTCCATCTTTGCGTTGGCTTGATGGCATAGTCTCATTCCCACAAGGTCGTAATGGTTGCTGAAACAGGCATCTACATCACCTGGGTGACTGGGGCTATTCTGATTAGCATAGCAATGATTCCAATTTTTAAACCGCCCTATGCAAGAATCAGTGCAGACGGATTCATCGATATGTTCAGACGATACTGGGCACACATGATTGTCGTCTTTTCGGTTTACCTCTGGAAGGATCTGCTTGATGGTCTCGATAGGGTATTGATGGCGAACACCCAACTAGACATGACCTTCCTAGTGTATGCAATCGAGGGAGACACAGTCCTTTGGGTCCAAGAAGGACTTAGGAACGATTTTCTGGACGTATTCATGACCCATTTCTATGTTATGGGATTCATGACCGCAACATTCGCTTCATTCGTCTATCCGATCTACTTCGATGACAGGCACATGGCCGACAGAGTGTCCCTTTCGATGTTTTGGGTATACATACTGGCGATACCATTCTACTTGTTTCTAAACGTCAAGGTGACTGGCAACTATGTCGAAGGGATGGAGACAATTGCATACGACCTCACTCCAGATATTCATAATTGGTTCAATCGGATTGATCCCTTTACCAATGGAATGCCGAGTCTTCACATCGGCCTACCGTTTGCAATTTGGCTCTCCATGCATAGGTGGGACGAGGATGATAGATGGAAAAGGTTCCGAGTCTTCCTGATATTCTTCATCGCATTGACTTCGGTTTCAATCGTCTACTTGGGAATTCACTGGTTCGTCGATATAATCGGGGGGATGATGATTGCAATCTTGGCGGTGAATATAACGGCGAGGACGCATGAACCAATTTGGCAGGTCGCTGACGAGCGACTTTTCACCAGGAGATTAGCCAGGACGCTTGACGACCCAAGCGGCTCCATGAAGCGAACCCTACGCTCCTGCCTCCATACTTTCGACCCTGTAAAGGAACCGGGGAAGAATCAGACCGGTGCCCTCATCCTCGCACTCATGATTTTGACTGGCTCAGTATTACTTTGGGACGTTACGCACCAGAAGATATCCATAGATGAGGCTAATTCTCCCACATCTGCTTCCGGTTCTGGAGAGTGGCTGGTCTGGATCGAAGAGTCGGAAGGAGAGGTGACAATTACCGCAGGAAATGTATCTTCAGAGACCAACCGAACCGTGGGGGGCAATCCTTGGGCAAACGCACCCAGTGTGGTTTCCTCAGGAGTTAGTTTCGTGGTTTTTGATGAATACAGAACCGACTATTTTGAGCATAATCAAGAGTCAGGAGTCCTGCAGCCTATTTTCATAGAGAACTCAGATGAACTCATTATCGACATTGCAATTCCAACCGACTCAAATGGGGGTAAGCATCTCGCAATACTCTCGCCTCAGAGTCTGCGACTAATTGACACGACGGATCAGTCAATCAGGATTGTTGACTTAGATACCAATTCTTTGGTAGTTGCATCATCCGGGGCCCTTGTGGCAATTTCAGAAACCTCGGAAGCAGGTCCACTAGTGAATATTTCTTCCATTGAATCAGATCTCACTATTTCTATTATTCTCGACCCCAGATCATCAGAACGAATCGAGAATTCAATTCTGAACTCGGGGACTTCACTAGATTTCCAGAATTCTTCGATAGTAGGGCTCGTGATGGACTCGAATTGGCTCGTCGCAACAGTTGACGTAGGTCCATTCAACAGAACTATCCTAGTCGATACACTTTCCATTAATCAAACTCTCATTTCCAATCCACGTTGGGACTCCTCATCACCTAGTATCGGGAAGGGAAGGGTCGCTTTCCTCCAGGTAACGAGAGACGACATTATCTCATCTTCAAGCTCTTCCGAGAGGAACAACGACGTCTACGTTCACGAATTGGAATCTGGTGAGACTAAGCAATACACCTTTGATGAAGAGGTGGATCAGGCTCAGCCACAGATATTGCTTGAGAGATTAGCCTGGATCGACCTCAATGAAAATGGTGAGAAGGAACTGAAACTATTCTCGTTCACCGATACCATCGAGCCAAGGAACTCCTTACTCCTCCAGGCTTCTATCTTGGCCATGATTCCACTGATATTTTTGTGGACACTCCAGTCCTACGGCACCGAGAAAATCACTCAGCGAGTATGAACATCTTTTCCAGGCTCTTCGAGGCTCTTCTGAGCGTTTCTCCGGAGATCTCTACAATCTGCTCTGGATAAGGGTCGATTAGCGCCTGAAGTATGTCCTCTAACTGCGTCTTCTTCATGTGTTTGCATATCACACATGCCCCCATTAAATTCAGAGTATCTTCAGTCTCAGCTAGAACTCTATCGGCCGTACCGCATTCGGTAATCAGCATCATGTTCCTCTTCCCTATACTGGCTAGACGAATCGCCTCGTTCATCAACAACTCGCTGCTTCCAACGAAGTCACTCTCGTCGAGTACCTCTGAATCACATTCCGGATGGCTTAGTACCATCAGATCAATTCCATTCTCGGACATGCTCTTCTTCCAGTTCCTTATTTTCGGACCCGTGAACTCTGCATGAACCTCGCATTCTCCATCATAGAGAACGACTTCCTTCTTGCCTCTGAGTGAATTCTGCAGATGCCTCCCCATAAATTTGTCAGGTACGAAGATTAGCTTTTCACCTGGCAACCTCTCGCATATTCTGAGGTAATTGCTACTGGTCACGCATACATCACACTCGGCCTTTACTGCCGCACTAGTGTTGATGTAGCAAACGACGGGAACTCCCGGATTGTCTTCCTTCATTCTAATCACGTCTTCGGCCACAATGCTGTCACTTAGTGAGCAACCAGCATCTGGGGAAGGATGCAACACGGTCTTGTTCGGGCTGACGATCTTCGCTGTCTCTGCCATGAATCGAACGCTAGAGAAGAGAATCGTCTGTTGTGGTGCGTCCCTGGCCTCCTTGGATAGAGCATAACTATCGGCAACAGAGTCGGCTACGCCATAGGTGATGTCTGGTGTCTGATATGAATGCGCAATCAGGAACACGTCCTTCTCCTTCTTTAGATGATTGATCTCAAGCGTTAGAGGGGCTAGGGATCTGCATACCTCCATACTCCATCGCATGGGTTGCTTAATCGCATACTGCAGCCTTACTGCTTCCTTGTCTATCTCCAATTCAGAATAACCGAAATTACCCAAGAACACTCTCGGAACCGGGGCGGAGGGCATGTCCAGAACCATGTCGACCAGCCAACCCTCTGAGTGCAACCGCTTTCAAGTCATCTAGCATCGGATTTGCATGGCGAGTGGGGGAATTCCAATGTGGAAGCCGGAGAATTTGCTCCATGAGGGGGCCGAGGCCACTGTAATTGGCGGTTCTTGGCTAGGAAAGCGAGCAGTACTGAAGTCCCGTAGAGCAAGAGGTTACAGGCATCCTGATCTCGATCGCAGACTAACGAGGCAAAGGCTGGCGGCTGAGGCGAGGATCCTGTCTCGACTTTCTTCAGTTGGATTCCCTTCTCCGAAACTCATGTTCCTAGATCAGCGAAAATCATCCATGCTTTTGTCTAGGATTGAAGGAAGGACTCTTCACGACTTGCTCAAGTCCGACGATTCTTCCGGGGACGAACTGTTCTCTCTTGGCGGATTAATTCGAAGACTCCATGAGATTGGAATCTCGCATGGTGACCTGACCACACACAATGTCATGGCAACTACTTCCGGGGCTCTTCACCTCATTGACTTTGGTTTGTCTAGACTTTCGCCGGAATTGGAGCACATGGGACTCGATCTCCAGGTACTGAAGGAGTGCCTGGGAGCAAGCCATTCAACTATTCCTAACGCTATTGACAAGGTCTGCGAAGGATACCTAGATGCTGAGGTCCTCAACAATGGTTCAGAGACTGCGGAAAATGTAATGGACAGATTCCGAAAGATAGCAGGAAGAGTCAGATATCACGGTTAGGGTTGACAATATGCACATTCTATTCGCTACTGGAAACGAACACAAGGTTTCCGAAGCAGCTGCAATACTTGCTCCTCTGGGTCATGAAGTGGAGCCATTGTTGATCCAAGGAAATCCTCCGGAATTCATTGAGCCCCAGGCCGAAGGAATAGAGGAAGTGGCACTTTCAAAGATTGAGCAGGCGAGAGAGTTGGTGATGGGGACGAAACTAGAGGATTCGATCATTCTAGTAGAAGATTCAGGACTTTTCATCGACGCTCTTGGAGGGTTTCCGGGCCCCTACTCCTCATATGTCGAGAGTACTATCGGTCTGCCTGGAATACTGCAGTTAATGTCCGCAGAGCCCGAAAGAGGAGCAGAGTTCAGAACCATTGCAGTAATCTCCATTGAAGGAAATACTATTACAGAAACTGGAACCTGCAGAGGGAAGATTTCCAAGCAATTATCAGGAGACACGGGTTTTGGATATGATCCAATTTTCATTCCCGAGGATGGTGATGGAAGAACGTGTGGAGAGATGTCTTCTATCGAGAAATCATCCATCTCGCATAGGGGGAGGGCACTGAAGGCGATATCAGAACTACTTAATTCCCCGTCAAAGTGAATAGAAGCACTCCTCCGTGCGGCACTAGAATGGTTACGGCCACTAGACTCCTTCTGATTGTAATGAGCATCGTTTCAATCCCCATTTATCTCGTTTTTATTGTCCCGGAGGGGCTGATTATGCAGGCCGCAGGGGCCGTTTTGATTCTGCTAATGGTCTCAACGATTCTTTTCACTGGAAGGAGACCAATCCCTCTAGCCAAGAAGTCATCCCCAGTTTTCATCGATCAAGAGTCAGATTTTGGCGACATAGAGCTCCCGACCCCGGTTCACTCTGAGGAAAGCATCTCCGAGGTTCGTGACTCAAAGATTCGAAGGAGTAGGGGCAGGAAGAAATTATCAGATCTCCCTGAACCAGTGATTCCTGAGACTCTTCCAATCTCATCTCCTGGGATTTCTCTCGATGCCCCTCAAATACCAATCGTACTCGATGAAGATGTCGAAGGGATGGCCAGCGTCCACATCGCTAGTTCGGATCCCGAGCTCCAAGCCGAAGCCGAAGTCGACCAGTACCTCACCCAGCAGAGAGGGAGGAGGGAAGTTTTCAGGGCGAGGCTTCACCATGAAAGACGGCTAGAAATGTCCAAGCGAGTAGCCAATGAAGTCAGAAAATGGACTCAGATTGAGGAGGGGGAGGATCTTTCCACTCTGACAAGTATCCCGGGACATGGTTTGGCGGTCTTTTACGAGCCAGAGGAACCAGATCCATCCATACCTCAGGGAATTTCTTATGTGAGGATTGACGATGAGAGGGTCCTGAAGATCAGAGTTTCGTTGGACGTCCCTAGGTCTGCCCCAACTTCTTCTGAAGAAGAAATGATTGAAGCACCAGCAGTTGATTCGATTCCTCCCCTCCCCACTTCTGGGATGCCAATGCCACCTCTTCCCTTGCCAGATCTACCCCCTCCCATTGGACCAGAAGACTAGCTCTGTGATACGTTGAAGCGATGTGCCTCGCTCGGCGTAACATGACGGACGAGGTTATGACTGTTGAGGACGTCAGTGTTGCAGGCTCCAGCCCAGAGGGCGGGGTGATCTCAGTTTGGACCCTCAATAGACCCGGCAAGCTCAATGCGCTAAATGCAGACTCACACAGGGCAATTAAGGAGGCTTCTGTAAGAGCAAACGCCGACGACTCGGTTCGATGTGTGGTCATTCGTGGAGCCCCTCCCCTCGAGCCAGAGGAGGGCAAGAGGCCGAAGCCACCTGCATTCGCAGCGGGGGCGGATATCTCGGAGTTCGCAGGTAAGGACTCCGATGATGTCCGTCCATTCTTCGAGAATAACGCTTGGGAGGCGATTTGGAACATCTCCAAGCCAACTATCGCGATGGTGGATGGATTCGCACTTGGAGGAGGTACTGAGCTAGCCCTCTCCTGTGACATTCGTATCGCTTCGGATAGATCCACATTCGGACAGCCCGAGATCAATCTTGGTCTGATTCCAGGTGGTGGTGGTACCCAGAGGCTCTGCAGGCTAATTGGTTATGGCAGAACCATGGAGATTGTCCTCTCTGGAGGGATGGTCAAGGCAGAGGATGCCCTTCAAATGGGAATTGTCAACAGGATGGTTTCCCCAGAGGATCTCGAATCCGAAACCATGAAACTAGCAGAGGATATCTCTCGTAAGTCTCCATACACAACAAAGGTCGCAAAGCGTGTTATCCGGGGAGCATTGGAACTCCCCTTCTCAGAAGGGATTCTCATGGAACGATCCGAGTTTGTAGCCTTATTCGACACTGAGGACAAGGAGATAGGAGTTCGAGCATTCTTGGAGCGGTCTGACGCAGACTGGGTCGGACGATAGGTACGTTAACTCAGACTATTGGAAATAATTCCAACCGCATCGTTCTCCTTTGTAGGATCTATGAGTAGCCATTCTGACTGGGATCCCGAAACAACAAAATCTTCTTGGATCTCTCTGATTCTATCCAAGTTGCCCAAGTAGTGATCTACTTGCTTTCCATTGTGCTTCTCTCGGTTGGCAATCATCCCTCTGTGTCTATTTTCGCTAGTGACGTAGAGGACCACTCCTGTGGCTATTCCTCCGGCCTCACGCCACTCGTCAATTATCTCTTTGTTTGGAAAATAATGCACTCCTTCGAGAAGCAGATCGCCCCCCTTCTCAAGTGCCCTCCAGATAACTGCTTGCACTCCCTCAGACACCGCTCCGACAGTCTCCTTCCAGTCCTCAACTGCTGAACCACCAGCCGACTCAAATGATGATCTGTATAGTGATGGGCTTTCCGGAGATGTGAGTTGAGTTCTGAGGACCTCTCTTACTGTATCTGTGGAGGCAACCTTGCTGAAATCTAGGTAAGAAGCCATTTTTGCAGACATAGTAGATTTCCCCACGCCGCTGGTTCCCACGATGATTAGGAGCCTTGGGACCATCGAATCACCTAACGTTGAATTGACTTCGTCTCAAGGAACTCTTCCATTCCATGCACCCCCAATTCTCTTCCTAATCCAGACTTTTTGTAACCACCGAAAGGAGCAGTCACATTGAATGCCCCGCCGTTAATGCTGACTTGACCAGTCCTCAGCTTCCTAGCGACTCTCATAGCCCGCGCCTCGTTCCCAGACCAAATTCCCCCTGAGAGGCCGTATTCTGAGTCGTTGGCTAGTTCGATTGCCTCCTCTTCGTTGGAGTATGTGGTAATACAGAGAACTGGACCGAAAATCTCCTCTCTGAAGACAGTCATCTCTGAGGTCACATCGGCGAAGACGGTAGGTTTGACGTAGAAGCCTGAATCCAACCCCTCTGGCATTCCCTCTCCGCCAGCAACTAATGTCGCACCCTCATCAATACCAGTTGAGATGTAAGAGGAAACACTCTCTTGCTGCTTTCTTGAGACCAGGGGTCCACACTTGCTGGTTACATCCATCGGATCTCCAACGGTGTAGCGACCGATCTTGCTTGAGATAATATCGACTACTTCGTCTCTGGATTCTTCTGGAACCAACAATCGTGTCAGTGCCGAGCATTCCTGTCCGGAATTCCCGAAGCATGAGTAGATTGCCGAAGAAGCGGCTCTTGCGACGTCGGCGTCGTCCAGAATGATGTTAGCACTCTTCCCTCCAAGCTCCAACGTAACCCTCTTCACACTAGGTGCCGCCAACTCGGATACTCGAATGCCAGATTTTGTCGAACCAGTGAAGCTGACCATGTCCACTTCGGGATGACTGACCAGGGTCTCTCCAATTTCTCTGCCATGCCCAGAAATGAGATTGAACACTCCCTTCGGGAGCCCGATTTCGTCTAGTATGTCTGCGAGGACGAATGCATTCAGAGGGGCTTCCTTGGAAGGCTTCAGAACCATCGTACATCCAGCCGCAATTGCCGGAGCGACCTTTCCAATAATCTGGTGCAGGGGGAAGTTCCACGGAGTAATCATTGCAACTACACCTATTGCCTCCTTCACGACGATTGAGTTCCTGACTTCCTCCTCCCAGACGAAACCGTCAAGAATATTGGCATATGATCTTGAGACTACCCGAGGTGTCCCGACCATAGCCATGCGGGAGTACTCAATCGGAGTGCCAACCTCTGAGGTGATTAGTTCGGCCATTTCTTCCCCTCTGCTCTTTATCGCTGAGGAAAGTAGATTGAGGTACTCCGATCTCTCTTCCACTGGAGATGCCGACCAACTAGTAAAGGCAGTTCTAGCAGCTTCAACAGCAGCATTTGCATCTGACTCGCTACTTACTGGGACTGAACCTATAATCCGTTCCGTGGCAGGATTGACCACGTCTATGGTCCCCTCTCCACTAGGTTCGACCCAAGTTCCATCGATGTAGAGGTGTTGGCGTTCGTGCATGATTGTCCCAACCTGCGTCGTCTTATGATATTCATGCAAATTCAATAGTGCATGCCCTGCCCGAGTGCCATGCCAGTTTCTACCGACATGTTGGATGGAGGGGTTGCGTTGGTCACCCTATCTCCCGATGCTTCCGCAGACACATTCGCCCCTAGAAACTTTGACCCCCTTCTTTCTTCATTAGATGAGCTCCTAGTTGATCCATCATGCAAATCAGTGGTGATTACAGGAACCGGGAAATTCTTCTCTGCCGGAGGGAACATAGACGATTTCTCCAATGGAATCGAGACTGGAGAAATTGGCGAAAGGGTCCAAGAAATGACCGATAAATTACATCCATTGCTTCTGAGGATGAGGACCTCGAAGACGATTTTTGTGTGCGCCATTAACGGATCAGCTGCTGGAGGTGGTCTCGGGTTGGCATTGGCCTCCGACTACAGGGTCTGCGTCCATCAGGCAAAACTAGCCTCTGCTTTCTTTCGCCTTGGCCTTTCTCCAGATGGGGGGATGACGTGGTTGCTTCCACGTTTAGTCGGCAATCAGGTGGCTAAGAGGTTCCTCTTCAACTCGGAGGTCTGGTCTGGTGAAAAGGCATTAGCAGTGGGTGCCGTAGATGAGTTGGTGGATGATGGCCACCTAGTCGAGAGAGCAGTGGAAGTCGCCAGAGAATGGGGAAAGTGGTCAGTAAACAGTAGGAGGGGAACGAAGCAGTTGCTAGACGCCTCCACCTCGACATTCTTCGAAACTCAACTTCAGTTCGAACAATCACTCATGGTCGCCTCTGCCAAGACTGCAGACTTCGCGGAAGGCGTCCGGTCCTTCAAGGAAAAGAGAGAACCGTCGTTCGGAGACAAAGAGGAGGAGTAGAGTGCCTCGAAGACTCATTGTAATGCGTCATGCCAAGAGTAGCTGGGAAGAGTCTGGCCTCGATGACCACGATCGCCCTTTGAACAAGAGGGGGATTAGAGACGCCCCCCGAATAGCCGATGCCATCCATGACAGAGGTTGGTCTCCCGATCTGATACTGGTCAGCAGTTCGAAAAGAACAATTCAGACTCTTTCGGGGATGTCTTACAGGTTTGGTCAAGTACCATCCCAAATCAAATCGGGGATTTATCATGCCACCGTGAATGACTTGTTGCTAGAGTTAGAGGATATGGTCCAAGAAGGAACGACAATGATTCTCGGCCACAATCCTGGCTCGGAGATTCTGGTCAACCATCTTTCTGGAGAGTGGCATACGATGTCAACCGCGACTGCAGTTCTATTGGTTGAATCGAGAGGTAAATGGACCGTTCAGGAAGTCATTCGACCCAAGGAGATTCAGTAGTCAGGGATGTGCTGGGACCTCTTCCGACCAGTGCGACATCTTGTTGAGAGTGATTGTCACGTTAGTTACCTCACCTTCTTCCCAGTAGTCCACGGCTACGAAGGTTGGTCTGTTGTCCATCTCTTCCCAGCACTCTAGGGATCTGTTGAGTAGAGTCTCATATTCGTTCACCTCATTTGCCAACAAAGGGTCAGGGAGGCCATAAATGCTAGACAGCCAGTTATTCAGGTGCCAAACTGGTTGTGATCCATCTCCACGATGCACCGTGCAAGACATCTCTTCCTTGCTACCCTCAGCATAGTTGGTGGTCCAACCGAACATCCCAAAGTCGTGCAGCCATGGGTAGTCATCGTTCTGCGATTGTTCCCAGAAGACAACCAGGTCCTTTCCATCAAGCACCATGTCCCCCAAGCTTGGCCATTCCTCACCCAGAATATGTGTGTAAATACGATCAGCCATTCCAGTCTCGTTGAATAGGAACTGCAGGTGAGAGGCTGGAACGTAGTTTTCTATCAGAAGTGTTACCACGTCGCCACTGGAGTTGTTCATCAGTGAATTCAGGAGATTTAGCCACTGGAAGGCATTCACTTCACCGTAATTGCATGGATGGAAGAACTGGCCGGTACTATGGCAAAACCTGACGTCCTCAGCAGACGTATTTTCGTAGTTCCTGTGATGTGAGTCGACCATGAATGCCCTGATTCCGTCATTCCACTGACGTTGTAGTCCAGTGTAGTGATTCACCCCAACAAGAATCTGGTCTTCCACCGTCGAGTATGCATTGTGGGTCTCTGCGAAGGTGAAGTCATCATAGGTCCTGAGGCAGAACACTGAGATCCCATGACAACTCATGAAATCCGCTGGGTCCATCGGATTGAAACCCCTCTCCAACTCCCATTCGTTAGGCAGACCGTCTCCGTCGGCATCGTCATCCCACTTGTCGCAGATCATGTCCTCATCCAAATCTTCGGGAAAAGACTCTCTGTCTATTGGGTCCGTGCCACAGGTCCCCTCGTCATCATCGCTCCAGGAATCCCCGTCGTCATCCCCATCCAAAATGTCGCACACCCCGTCCTCATCAGTGTCCGTTGGAATATCATCACCATTATTGGGGTCGGAAGTGCAGTCCAACTCCACAGAATTTTCCCAACCATCACCATCGACGTCAAAATCCTCGGAATCTTGAATCCCATCTCCGTCCAAGTCAGGAGGAGATTTCTCTACGCAACCCGAAGTGACGAGAAAAATACACAATAAAAGAGAACTAATTTTTCTTTGCATCGTCCCAGCTCTGCATATCGAATTTATCTCTGAGGACTCAATCCATTAGCGTATCGTGATGGTCCGGAACGAAGGTCTGCTCTGTCATCGGCGGCCGGACATATCCCCTTGCATTCTTCCTATCTGGGAGCTCAATGGGCTCAGGCGTAAGGTCCTCGTACTCGATTACGGAGAGTAGGTGGTTGATGCAATTCAGGTGTGCATGCCTCTTGATGTCCGAGTTAACTACGAACCATGGCGCCTGTTTGGTGTCCGTGTGAGCGAACATAACGTCCTTCGCCTCGGAGTAGTCCTCCCATCGAGTGAGTGACTCCAGATCCATCGGACTGAGCTTCCACCTCTTGTGAGGTTCGGTCAACCTCGCCTTGAAACGCTTCAACTGCTCGTCATCGGATACCGAGAACCAGTACTTGATCAGAATCGTCCCTGATCTCATCAGCATCCTCTCGAACATCGGACAGGATCTCATGAATTCGTCATAACCGTCTTCATCGCAGAAACCCATGACTCTCTCCACTCCTGCCCTGTTGTACCAGCTCCTGTCGAACATCACTATCTCTCCAGCAGCAGGAAGGTGGTTGACGTACCTCTGGAAGTACCACTCGGTCTTCTGACGCTCCGTTGGGGCTGGCAGAGCAGCCACCCTCACAACTCTTGGGTTGAGGTACTGTGCAATCCTCTTGATTACGCCGCCTTTCCCAGCTGCATCCCTACCCTCAAAGACCACGACGACCTTGAGGCCCTTTGCCTTCACCCATTCCTGTAGTTTGATTAGCTCAAGTTGGAGCCTGAATAGCTCCGCACTGTACTTCTTCTTGCCAATCCTTTCGATGTTCATATCTCCCTTGTCGCCCATTATAATCAGGCCTCCATGCCCGTCAGTGACAAAAGCCCTCTGGTCAAAATTTATTCAGAAACTACTCCCCTCAGAGTAGGCTGACCAGATCCTTCAGAGACGAAGTCGGGTCATCGGATTTGGTCACCCCACTAGCCAGAAGTACCCCTGAGGTGCCTAGATCAATTGCCTTGGACACGTCCGAGCCACTCTTCACACCGGCACCGCAAAGAATGCCAACCACTTCTGACACGTCCCTGACTGCCTGCGCAGTCCCACTGACGATCTCCGGATCAGCGCTCGTCACTGAGACGTCACCGCCAATCAATTCGGGCGGCTCGACGGCTACGAATCCCGGCTCCAAAGCAGCGAGAGCCCTCGCCTCCTCGATATCTGCGGCACAGGCGCAGACATCGAAGCCGTCGGGAACCTGCTCGAGCAGCATCGCCACGTGCTCCAGACTGACCTTGTGCTCTGCATGGTTGATTAGGGTGCCCGAAGCACCCCTCTCTATTGCGGTCGCCGGATGTAACCATCCTGTGTTTGAGCCGAATCCCACTGGGTCTAGGTGCTGGCACCAAACCTCCAGACTGGGAGCCGCGGTCACTACTGCTGACAAGTCAAACGCCGAGACAGCGGCAATCATCCTGGCATCCGTTTCTATGCTGACCATAGCCCGCGCCAGATCCTCAGCCGAAGCACCATGAGCAGTCTGATATGTCTTGAAGTTCACAACTACAAGGGGATCGCTCACAGTATCGCGAGTCGTCCGGCCTCTTTGACCGTGTTGGGGATTAGTCCAATACCTAGGACCAGTTCTTTGGTCTATGGCAGAGTCTCCAGAATGGACGCAGAGTAGCCTTTCTGAGCACTACTCAGATGGATCGGGGATCGATCTTTCGTGGTTGGATAAGCCAACCAGGCACCAGTTCCGATGGAGGACGATAAAGGGACCTTGGGTCACATCTAGGAGGAGGATTTCGTCCGGTCAGTCGCTCGTGAAGGACTTCAAGGGTTCAATGCCCAGAGACGTCTTCGTTTCGACCTCATCATGGCTCGATCCTGTCAACCTGCCTCGACTCAAGGATGGCAAAAAACCACCTCCGATTCTCCTGGATCACATGGTCGTATTCGACATAGACATGCGGCCATTCTGCATCAGAAGGCTTGAGGAGGCAAGAGTAGCTGCGATGAGGCTGAGAGATTGGATTTCTGAGGCTACTGACCTCGAACTTCAGCATATCTCATTCTCGGGGGGCAAGGGATTCCACCTAATCGCGCGAGATTCCGACAGGTCTCCCTTCTCCGAGCCAGATCCGGTCAGGAGGGAGGAGATGGTAAGGGAGCAGAGGAGGACGCTACTGGATCAGGCACTCGAGGCTGGCCATCCGGTGGATCCAGTCGTGACTCCCGACACTCGCAGAATAATCAGGCTACCCGGAACACTACACGGCTCCACCGGATTGTCTTGCACCATCTTGGAAGACGGTCTGATAGAGAATCCAGTGAAGGATTGGATAGGTGAAATCCCCAGGCATTATTCGGCTGTAAGAATCCCCAAGAGGCCACCGATAAAACTCCCCAGTTTCAGGCTTAGGATGCGTCCAAGGGTCGTTCTCGAGACGAGGGAGGAAGAAGGGGAAGAGTACCTCAGCCTGGAGGTCAGCAGCCATGTCAAGGGAACCAGAGACAGATCTGCTGTGATTGCATGGCTCCCGGAGAGATGGGGCGAGCCCAGAGAGGCGGTCGATAAGGCGCAAGAGGTGTTCGACTCTATGGATCTGGGGCCTGTCGCCTACATGTTCGATGGCAACGAGGTCCTAGCCATAGTCCCCCGAGCCATCCCCAGGGACTTCCTGCTGAGTAGGTTGAGGAAGGCAGGATTGAGGAAGTTCGAACACGAGACTAGGAGGTTCGACCATTCATGGGTCAGAATCTCCGGCAGGATTCAGAACGGGGATTGGCAGAGCGAACTCGAGCCAATCACGGTACTCGGGTACGAGGCCAGCAAACGCTGCTCCCACCCTTGGTCGGCACCACACTTAGAGCTCTGCAAGCGAGTTGGGTTGCCAATCAGGCCATTGATGGGAGAAGTCTCAGGGGCCAAAGAACCCTCCATCAGGGCAGCAATCCGGCGCTGAGTTTATTTCCTCCCTGCCATACTGGAGACATGTCCCAGTGAAGGAGCCCCCAGGGGCAATGACTCTTAGGCTACGCCTGTCGATTACCTTACTTCACCGGCCTCGGCGCCGGGACAGCGCCGAGGCCAATCTACTAGTGGTTAGCATGTCAGAACTCGACGCTGCATTTTGGTGCTGCGGAGCCATACTATGGGGACTCAGTGGCGAGGGGGGGCCGGAAGTGCAGGCTCTCTCAGTAATTGCCCTTTTCATATTCTTCTGGTTCATGGTTTCTAGTTCCGGTGACACCACAGGATCTGCTTCCTATGCCAAGGCTCGTAGTAGTGAAACCATGAAGATATCAAAAATTTTCGGAATCTCCCCTAGTCGAATCGATGGATATAACTCATTGATCGCCTACATGGGATTCCAGGGTTCCATGGACGAACCCCCTATCACGTCAATTGAGGAAGGGATATCTAGGTTCGAGAAGATAAAGGAGTCTGAACGAATAGACTCCGATGCGAAGAATTTCTTCTCCAGCCCCTATGTCATCGATATTCTTGGTTTTGGGGGGAAAGCTACTGATTCAGAAGAGGAGGACAGTTCTCCGAGAGGCACTTCGGACTACTCGAAGGAGATCGGTGATGACTGGTGGGAGGAGGGTTACGAAGAAGGAACAGAAAAATCAACCCAGAAAACAGACTCTTCTGGGGATTCATGTGGGGACCCACAGTGCTCTAATCCAGTATCCGCCTTCGACTTCCGGTGCTTCACTTGCCGCAGGAGGTTCTGCAGCGAGCACGCTGGAGCAAACATCGAGTGCAACGATTGCTCGAAGTGATCAGAGGAAAACGCTCTTCTTGTGGGTCGAGGATATGGGAGAAAGCCCCGCTCGCTTGATCTCGCTAACCATCTCCTTTCCGCTCCTGCTGTGTCCGTACTGAACCTCGCCGGGACTCACCTTCCAGTTCCACTGCCGCTCGAAGACCTTCGCATCCTCCAGGTTGCGACAGAGATTCTTGGGGACTGCATGGAACATCGAAAGGACGTTCTTCCTCCTCCTGAAGTACTTGCCAACAACCTCTGGGAGCAAGTCGCTTAGCCACGTCTCGCTCACCACCTTGACCTCCCTCTGAATGACGTACCTCGGATTTTCCAGAGGTCCGAGGACCTCCTCCATGGCCTCTGCGAAGATGGCCGACTCTTCTTTCGATGCCTCCTCCAGGTAGGTCCTCATCCAGCCTCCGCCTCTGCTGCCACCTCCAACCTTGACGTCGAACCCGATGTGTCCTAGGGCCTGCAGCGAGGAGGCGACCGCGTCCGCAATTGCTAGGACAAGCGACTCATCGGACCATTGGGCCATCCCGATCCTATTTGTCGGGGGAAAACCTCCTCCAAGCCCACTTCCTTTGATCTCTATTGCTTCCCTGGGAACCGCGCTGAAGGCCTCGCCGATGCCCCATAGGTCTCGGGTACGCCCTCGATTCCTGGATCTCATCAGCATCTCCTCGTTGAAAACGTCCATCGCCTCGGAGACTCCCTCCGGACGAGCCTCGGTGAAGGCGGCGTGGACGTGGCCGACCCCCTTCTCTATCGCACCATCATCGCAGACCCCGTAGAGCTGCTTGTGCTTCCTCTTGAATCGCAGGTAGTCGTCGAAACCCTTCTTGAATTCGTCAGCCAGGCATACGATGTCCCAGTTGTTTGCGACCTTCTCCGGCCAATGCTTGTCCAGCCTGAAAGACCTCCCTCTGAGTTGGTTGATGCTCATGCTGGTCGTGACTGTGGTCAGGTCAACGAGAACGTTGATCCTGCTGGCATCCCATCCCTCCCCCAGTAGCCCCCTTGTTCCCACGAGGCATTTCGTCACTCCTTCCTGGAACATCTCCGTGATCATCATCGTGTAGTAGCGAGGCAACCAGTCCTTGCCCTTGCCCCTGATCTCGAAGTAACCCTCATTCTCGACATAGTCGAATTTGATATCCAGGCCCCTTGATTCCACCCATTGCTCGAATCTAGGGAAGATCCTCTCCAACAGGTCGTCGTCGACTAGCACCGTCGTCCCCGTCATTAGCACGGGATCCAGTCTGTCAGTGGCCTCGCTCCCGAGGACCGCCCTGTATGCTGCGACCGCGCCGCCCGCCTCTTTGTCCAGGACCCCTTCGACAAGTGCCGTGGCCGACGTCTTCTCGAAGTCGGTGACTATCACTGCCCTGATTTCGGGTCCCAGCGCCTGCATCTCCGATTGCAGGATGTCTCGGAGCGCATCGTACTTCGCGGAACCATATGCCATTACTCTCCCAACCGGTGAGGCACAGGCTCTAGCTCCTCCTTTGGTGATCTGGATTCCGAGCATCCTGAGCTTCTTCTTCGCATCCTCAGCAAGAGCATGGTCCTCTTTGCTCTCCGACCTCATCAGGCCGTTCCTGATGTATCGATCGAGTAGCGTGATTAGCGTGTCCATGCTGTTCCCCGCAGCGACCAACTCTGGAGATGGAATTGGGACCCCATCTGGTAGGCTCAGACCCCCAGATGTCAGGTATCCCCTAGCCGCATCCGCCAGAGACGGGTCGCTTCGCCTGAATGAATTCCAGTCCTTGGCCTTACGGCCCGGCAGTGACAGCTCGTCCAGAACCCTCGCCAGCCAGATCTCAAGACGAGGGACCCTGCCACTAACATCATCAGGTCCCTTTCTGAGGGATTTGACCAATGATTCGAAGTCTTGATCCACATTCGCAATGTAGCTCAACTCATCAGAGGATGGACGGACGAAGTAAGCCAGATCCTGGTATGGCGACAGGTTGCCGTCCCTAACCAGGGCGGGTACGGGGACTTCGTAGTCCACATCTCCGAAGAGTTCGAGATATCTCCCTATTGATGGGGCATTTCCTTCTTCGGGAGGGGTTGCAGTAAGGCCGAGGATAATCGGATTTCCGAGGAACTCCCTGGCCTCGATCAGAACCTTGCCCCAGTGATCCATTAGGTGATGGCACTCGTCGAGAATAATCAGTCCGATTCCTACATCAGCGAGCTTCATCAGGTTTTCTCTGGCCGATTCATGGAGGACCCATAACGCATTACCGTGATCGGCTAGTGAGTCTCTGACCTTCTTCCGATAGTTCCCCATTCTATCTGCGTAATGTTTCGGGTTCTTCTCTTCCAGATCATTGATCCATGCCATGGCACTCTCTCTATCCTCTGCCTCTACGATTCCGTCACCAGAGGGCATCATCAGTTTGGAAATCCACATCTCCAGCGCGGACTCGTCTAGGTTATCCCCGCCTCTCTTGGGAAGCGTAATCGACTGGTAGGTTAGTGATGTCAGAATTCCCGGATTCTTGGGATCGGTCCCAATCTCAGATTCCCTTCCATCTAGGTGGAAGAGATCCTTGGCCCTCTCGATCCATTGTGCCTGAATGGCCGAGTTCGGGCTTAGTACTAGTGTTGGCATCCTGACTAGGTCGGACCAAACGTATAGTCCTAGGATAGTCTTACCAGATCCAGGAGGAGCGACGATTAGCAGCTCCTTGGAACCTTCTGAGAGGTCCTGTTTGATGACGCTTGATGAAGCGACTTGGGATGGCCTCAGAGTTCCAGAGAACCTGATACCGCCGAATTCTTCAGTCATTAGCAATCATCCTAGTGGGATCGTGACCGACAATCTCGCCAGTCATTACTGTGCCCTCTGGTATCCTTGCTCCCATGCCAATAAGGCACCCATCCAGTTTGCTTCCCGCACCTACTTCCGCGCCATCGAGGATAACCGAGTCAGAGATAGAGGACTCATCTCCTACGGTGGCCAAAGAGCCCACCGAACTTCCAGTTACTGAACCTAAGTTCTTCGAGCCTTCCCCGAACCACGAGCTCCCCCTCGCCGTACCACTGGAGAACCTACCTTCGGAGATGCAAACCTTAGTTGCCTCAACGAAGGAACGAGGGGTGCCCGCATCTACGAACCAACCATCGTAGGGGAATCCGTTCAGACCACCCGTTTCAGCTAGATCCTCGTAGATGTCCCTCTCGATGCTGTGAGCACCAATTGGCATTAACTCGAAGATCTCCGGCTCTAAAATGTAAGTTCCAGCATTAATGAGGTTGGAGAAAGCCTCCTCGATCGGAGGCTTCTCTTGAAATCTCATAATCTTGCCAGTTTCTGGCCTGTAGTCAGCGACACCGAAACGTGATGGGTCTTCTACTTCCCAGAGCGAAATGGTTCCAATCCCTCCGTTGCTTCGGTGGAAATCTAGCATCTCCTCGACTCTCAGGCTAGTGATTAGATCTCCATTAATTACGCAGAAAGTGCCACCAGAGAGATGATCCCTGCAGTTCGCAATAGCACCGCCTGTGCCAAGAGGCTCAGTCTCTTCGATAATTTCCACTTCATAGGGAAGTGGGATGTTAGCGAAGTGAGTTCGTATCTTCTCGATACCATACCCAGCAGCAATTAGGACCCTGTCGACCTGGGATTCCGGGAGAACCTCTACCACGTGCTCTATCATTGATTTATCCAAAATCGGGAGAAGCGGTTTTGGAATGCTTTCGGTCCATGGCCTGAGCCTAGTCCCGAACCCCCCTGCTAGAACGATTACGTCCATGTCACTCCCAGCACCATCCTGCCTTTCATCGCTTCGCGATTTTTCTTCGGAAAATGTGCTGCCGCATCCTTCAAGGGCACACCTCGGTTGGGGCGGCCAATGAATATTCACGAGTACCAGGCAAAGGCCATGTTCAGGGAGTCAGGCGTGTTAGTACAGCAGGGATTTCACTGTACGACCGTCGATCAGGCACTATCTGCCTACGACTCCCTTGGCTCAGATGTTGTCGCAGTAAAAAGCCAGATCCATGCCGGAGGGCGGGGCAAGGGGGACTTGTTCTGCCCTGACTCTGGAGACTTGGTAATGCAGGGAGGGGTGAAGGTGGCCTTATCCAGGGACGAAGTCAGAGATTTCGCCTCAAATATCCTAGGTCACAGGCTTGTTACCAAGCAGACCGGTCCTTCCGGGAAGATGGTCAGCAACTTGTATGTGGAAGCAGGTTGTGACATTGCTCACGAGTACTATCTGGCATTGCTTGTGGACAGGGAGAGGGACTCCATTCTAATCATGGGATCAACCGAGGGTGGCGTGGATATAGAAGAGGTCGCGGAGACTTCGCCCGAAGCTATCCACAAAGCATGGTTCGATCCATCGGAGGGCCTGGATGAAGAGGTCGCTGGTGCTCTTGCATCCTCTCTGGGGCTATCGGAGGCTTCTCACCGCTCATTCTTGGAAATGATTGGAAACCTGTCATCTTTGTTCGTCGAAAAGGATTGTTCGATGATCGAAATTAATCCGCTTGTCAGAACTGGAGAGGGGTCTATGGTGGCCTTGGATGCCAAGGTCAGTTTCGATGACAATGCCGCATTCAGGCATCCATGGTGGGACGATCTCCGGGACATCTCAGAAGAGTCAGATGTGGAAGTAAGAGCGCATGAACATAGTCTATCATATGTCGATTTGGAGGGCAACATCGGTTGCTTGGTCAATGGTGCTGGTTTGGCAATGGCTACAATGGATGTGATCAAGTTGTACGGAGGAGAACCAGCAAATTTCCTCGATATCGGAGGTGGTGCTGATAGCGAATCTATCATTGCAGCATTCGGGATAATACTGGAGGATCCTCGTTTAGAAGGAATCCTGGTCAACATATTCGGGGGGATAATCAGATGCGACATGGTTGCTAGGAGCATTATCGAAGCCTCGGAGGAGACTGGCCTACAGATTCCCCTGGTAGTCAGGTTCTCGGGCACAAATCACGAGGAAGGCAGGAAGGTTCTGGAAGACTCAGATCTCGATGTAATCACTGTTAGCACACTTGGGGACGCGGGTGAAGCAATAGTCAACACGATTGGAGGGGGGTCGTCATGAGCATTTGGATAAATGAGGAGACCAAGGTTCTGGTACAGGGAATCACCGGTAGCCAGGGAACATTCCATGGAACTCGAATGGTCGAATACGGGACCGACATTGTTGGTGGCGTGACTCCTGGCAAGGGAGGACAGATTGTAGAGCTGCCCGGGAGGTCAGTTCCAGTTTTCGATACGATGTCAGAAGCAATTTCCTCGACTGGGGCCGAGGCGAGTGTGATCTACGTGCCAGCCCGATTCGCGGCTCCAGCAATAATTGAGGCTGCAGACTCATTCTACGAATTAAATGGAGGCGGACTAATAGTCTGCATCACCGAGGGAATTCCAACTCTAGACATGATGAAGGTCGTATCTCATTTGGAAAAAAGACAGGGTGTGAGGCTAATAGGCCCTAATTGTCCCGGAATCATCTCCCCCAGTGACGAGGGCGGTTGCAAGATAGGAATCATGCCCGGTTACATCCATGCCAAAGGCAGGATCGGCATCATTTCCAAGTCTGGCACTCTGACTTACGAGGCTGTCGCGCAAACCATGAGTGTAGGAGAAGGCCAAACAACCTGCGTCGGAATCGGAGGCGATCCAGTTAACGGGACCGGATTTATCGACTGCCTTGAAGCATTCCAGAAAGATCCCGATACCAAGGCAGTTGTAATAATCGGCGAGATAGGTGGTACGGCGGAAGAGGAAGCAGCAGAATGGTCTAAGGATAACTTCTCCAAGCCAATTGTTGGATTCGTAGCCGGAGCCACTGCTCCACCCGGGAAGAGGATGGGCCATGCAGGGGCAATCATTTCAGGAGGAAAGGGTACGGCAGAGGAGAAGTTCGCGGCATTCGAGGATGCTGGCATTCACATCGCTCGCGATCCATCAAAGATTGGCGAGGCACTGGTATCAGCATTGGTTGAAGCGGGCCTGCGAGAGTCTTAGGAACAGGGACGCTCAGCGAGACTTAGTTGGTATCCATGTCGGGCATCTTCAACTCGGAGTTGGACTCGATATTGGAGAGGACCTCTCGCTCATTCTATCTCTCGCTCAAGGAGCTACCCAGGGCGATTAGGCCCCAGGTTAGCCTTCTGTATATGTTAGCAAGAACCTCGGACACAATCGCCGACTCAGAAGCAGGAGTGCCGGATGAACTCTTGGAGGCACTCGAGTCATACAATGAATTCTCACAGGGGTTAACCGACAGATCACCAGATCTGACTTCGATAGCAGAATCACAAGGCAACAAATCAGAAGCCTCACTTCTAAAGAAAGTAGAAGAAATCGTATCCAAGATTGGAGACTTCTCGGAATCGGATCAGACAGCAATTCGTCTTTGCCTAGGGATTATCATCGGCGGGCAGATTCTCGACTTACAGCGATTCTCGTCCGTTGAAAGCTCAATATTGTCATTAGAGGGGGATGAAGAACTGGATGATTACGCCTATCGAGTAGCTGGCAGCGTTGGAGAATTCTGGACTAGGATGTCCCTCGACCACCTATTCAGCCTCAAAGAGGAAAACAAAGAGTCCGAGCTCTTTGAGAAGGGCGTCAGATTCGGCAAGGCTCTTCAGATGATCAACATCCTGAGAGACATCCCAGCAGATTTGTCATTGGGGAGGTGCTACATTCCAAGTAGAAGACTAGCAGAACATGGAATAACTCCGAAAGATCTACTGGAACCGTCTAGCATGGATGTATTCAGACCCCTGTACAATGAATATCTGGATTTGACTGACAAATATCTGACTTCAGCTATCCAGTACATCGAGATGTTGCCCCATTCGCAGTTCCGTCTCAGGGGTGCTTGCATGCTGCCAGTAATTATTGGAAAGAGGACAGTTTCTATTCTGAGAGGAAAAAATGTACTTGATCCTAGCAACAGGATCAAGATTGACAGATCTGAAATCAGCGATGTCGTCAAGAAGGTGGTTTTAGCAGTCCCATTCAAAGGATATAGCAAGAAGATTCTAAGAGAGTGAGGGAGCAGAAGGCCGCCAATTTTCTCCCGTCGTAACTAACGATGCAACACACAGTCTCATTCGGGAGACATTCAAGTGGACCAAGACTCCGCCCAATTATGAAACTACATGGCCCAGGGTACCGAATCTGACAGCGAGATCATCTTCGATGCGGAGCTCGACGAATCCGTCAATTCAGAACCCTTAGGCCATAATGAAGAGCAGATAGACATCGTCAGAGCTGCAGTTGATATCACCAAGGAGGCTGCTAGAGCAATCAGCATTACAGCCCTAGAGGCAGTCCGAGAAAGCGCCCTCTTCATGGGGGTTATCGGATCTAGGGGGGAATTGCTGGACCCATTCAAGCACATTGACGCTGCCATCTGGACCGAGCCAGAAGTTCCCGAACACATGATCGAGACATCATACGAATTCTGCGAGGAACTCACTCGCAGGGAAGCAGGAAATTTCTATCACTCTTTCAAGTACCTACCAGAAGAGAAGCGCCGTTCAATAATGGCGTATTACGCATTTTGCCGTAGGGCAGACGATATTGCCGATGGCGATTTTGTAGATGTCTTCCCAGGAGGTTCCTCAGATGATCCAGAATCTGTAAGTTACAGGTCGGACATTGAAAGACTGAGCCTCAGTGGACCAGTTCTAGACAGATCTACATACAACGACAAGATGTCCCAATTGTTTTACTATCGAAAGAAACTCTCAACTGCATATGGTGGTTTCACATCAACCGATCCAATTTTTATTGCCCTCAAGGACACTGTAAGAAAATACGGAATTCAGAGGCAATTGCTAGACGACATGATCAGTGGGATGGAGAACGACTTCCACAAGAACCGATATCAGACCTTCGAAGAGCTATACTCGTACTGCTACCGAGTCGCTTCTACAGTCGGCCTCGTATGTATCGAGATATACGGATACGACGATCCCAAAGCGAAGGAGTACGCCGAGTCTTGGGGAGTCTTCATGCAACTAATCAACATCATCAGAGATGTCTCAGAGGATGCTCAGAGAGATCGGATTTACCTGCCCATGGAAGATCTGGCACGATGGGGGATATCGGAGGATGACGTCAAGAGTGGGGTGGATTTGCTCAACCATCCTGGTTGGACACCGTTTGTGAAGGAATACTTGGAAAGGGCCGATGACTATCGGCAACGAGCATTCAAACTCTTCTCTCACTTGGATAAGTCAGCTCGATATTCTCCCGCTGCGATGGCCTCATTCTACCAGTCAATTATGACTAAGATCTCCAAAAAGAATGGTGATGTTATTACGGAGAGAATACAACTATCCAAAACCGAGAAGATTCTGCTTGCTGGATACGTGTACGTGAGGCATCGATTCTTCGGATTCTGACGGCAAACGAGTTTGTGTCATCTAACGCATGGAAGATGTATTAGTCAATGGTAAAGAGGGTTAGGCATGAGGGTGGCAGTTCTATTGGAGGAACGCTGCAAGCCCAACAGCAATGCATTCGCTTATCTGAAGAAGTACTCCGCAATGTGCGATAGGGAGTGCATACAAGTAGAGGGATCGAAATGTAAGATTCTTGAGACAGCCTGCCCAGTTTGCTTCACGAGGGCAAAGCACTGCCCGGATGGAGCAGTAAAAATCATCAATCTCCCCGAGGAACTCGATACCGATCTGACTCACTCCTACGGAGAGAACTCTTTCAGACTCTTCAGACTCCCCTCCCCTCGTCAAGACCAGATTGTCGGGATTCTTGGGCAGAATGGTATTGGCAAGTCAACCGCAATCAACCTCCTTTCAGGTACATTCAGACCCAATCTTGGAGACTGGGAAAATCCTTTTCCCGATTGGGAGCAAGTCATCACCACATTTCCAAGAGGAGAATTGAGGGACTATCTTGGGCTGGTGTCTGAGGGGGAAGTTAGCATAGCAGTGAAGCCGCAGTACATCGATAGGCTTCCTAAGATTTTCGAAGGTGAAGTCAACGAACTGCTGGATCGAGTTGACGATCGAAATGAGATTGTGAAGTACTCCGAACTTTTGGGCATCTCCCATATCCTAGATAGAAAGTTAGACGCTCTATCTGGTGGAGAATTACAGAGGGTTGCCATCTGTGCCACCCTCCTAAAGGAAGCAGATGTATACTTCTTCGATGAGCCATCTTCCTACTTGGACATATATGAGAGGATGAGGATGGTGAGAGTGGTCAGGGATATGGCTGAGAGAGGAAAGAGAGTGCTTGTTGTTGAGCACGACTTGGCAATACTGGATGTACTATGCGACTTAGTCCACGTAATATATGGGGAGCGATCAGCTTACGGAATCTTCACCCCACCTAGGTCAACCAGGACTGCAATCAATGCCTACTTGGATGGTTTCCTACCCGAGGAGAATGTCCGGATTAGAGACAAGCCAATTCGATTCCTGAGAGGGCGCACACGTGGCGAGGGGGCAGGAGCTCCCGTACTAAAATGGGGGTCGATAGAGAAAACCCTGGGTGACTTCAACCTGAAGACCGGTGAAGGCGAAGTGAAATCAGCCGAAGTTGTGGGCGTAGTAGGGCCGAATGCAACGGGAAAGACAACGCTGGTCAAAATCATTGCAGGTGAGATGGACCCTGATGAGGGATGGTGCACAATGGATGCCAAGGTCTCATACAAACCTCAGCATGTTAGAACTGATTTCGAAGGGACGGTGCAAGAATGGCTTGATTCAGAGCTAGGAAGTAAATGGCGTGGGGGGGTGTTCCATACTCAAGTTACTCGTGCACTCCAAGTTGACAAGATGCTGGATTTGCATGCTACGAAACTTTCCGGGGGAGAACTTCAAGCTGTTAGCATAGCGATATGCCTAGGTAAGGAGGCAGATTTGTACTTATTTGACGAACCAAGTGCACATCTCGACGCAGACGCTCGGATGGAGGCAGCAAAGGCCATCAGAAGAACAATGGAAAGCAATGAGAAGGCTGCAATGGTGATTGATCACGACACATATTTCCTAGATATTGTCAGCGATTCATTACTTGTTTTCCAGGGTGAGGGTGGCAGCCATGGCCAAGCAGTGGGCCCCCTCTCCCTCCGAAAGGGGATGAACCTGTTCCTTTCTGATGCCGATGTTACCTTCCGAAGGGACGTAGAGTCTCATAGGCCAAGGATAAACAAACCCTCGAGTAGGAAGGACCGCGAACAGAAGTCATCCGGCGAATACTTCTACTCAGACTAGAATCGACCATTGGATTCTTGAGGGGGCATTCCAGCCCATTGACGTGAAGGAAGAGATGCCGGACGACGAAAAAGAGATTTCTGTTCCAGAGGAGCACGACCTTGAATCAAGAGTTTCTGAACTAGAAAAGGAGATTCAGTATGCTAAGGCGGAGACTGCAAACGTCATTCAGAGGGCAGCCAGAGATAGGTCAGAAGCCCTGAAGTATGGCGGCGCTTCTCTCGCAAGGAGACTTATTCCAACCATCGATCACCTATCCAAGGCAGTCGATGCATCAGAGGGAGGAGATGGATTAGAGTCCATAATCGAGGGCGTAAAACTAACCCTAGACGGAATCAAGTCATCCCTAGAAGCCGAGGGAATCTCCCAGATTGAAACTCTAGGTAAGAAATTCGATCCTACTTGCATGGAGGCAATAGCAACCGTCCCCTGCCCGGAAGGAGAGGAACCGGGTAGCGTCATAGAGGTAATAGAGAGCGGTTACAGGATGCATGATCGTGTCCTTAGGGCATCTAGAGTTATTGTCGCCGAGGGGGACTCGTGACCAAGCAAAGCAGACTACCATTGTTCGTATTGGGTATTGTATCGGTATATTTGATCTCCATTATTTCCATTCAAATTGCAGCACCGGATGAAGTAATCGAACCCGATGCCTTTCCTGAAAGGTGCTCCGATGATTCGCTAAATTGCTCAATAATAGGTCCTAACACTTACAGGAGTGGAAACCTCACTGAATTGAGACTCAATTCCAGTCTTGAAGATGTAATGGACGAGGTAAGAACCTGGATTGACTCCCAGTCTGGGACCAGTGTAATTGGTGACTGGTCCGAACAAACACACTCTGTTTTCCGAACACTCATGTTCCGATTTCCAGATGATTTCGTAGTCAGGGGCTTCTGCGAAGATGGCAAAACAGTGCTTCATGTATACTCAAAATCACGTCTAGGAGTTTCCGATCTCGGTGTCAACAAAGCGCGAGTTCAGAGCTTCGCAGAATACATGTCAAACGTCGAAATGGCTACATCGGATTGCGTCTAGGGGTGATTGGCGCTAACCTTGTCCACCCTCATTGATTCAGACATCAGGAAGGCTCGAACCCTTCCATCTTCATACTATGTTGATCCCGACAGATTCGTAGAACTGAAACTCGGATTTAGGAAATTATGGCATTTCGCGGCACATAAAAGCCAACTCGCCAATTTCTCCACAATTGAATTGAGCCATATGGAGAACTTAATTGACGAGCCGATGATTATGACGATGGATGGAGAAATTAGATGCCTTTCGAATGTCTGTACCCATCGGGGGATGCTGGTCGTCGATGGAACCTGTTCTAAGAACGCCATTCAGTGTCCCTACCACGGTCGAACCTTCGATCTTGATGGGGTGTTGAGATCAATGCCAGAATTCGATGGAGTAGAAGATTTTCCCAGTGAACTAGATGACTTGAGGAATTTCCCAACTCTCAGTTGGAAGGGACTCATATTCACGGGAGTCGAACCTTCAAATCTGAAATCATGCCTAGATGAGATGGAAAAAAGAGTTGGTTGGATGCCAATAGAGACATTTGAATACGATCCTACTCGAAACCGGAGCTACGAAGTCAAAGCAAACTGGGCGCTATATGTTGACAACTATCTGGAGGGTTTTCACATACCATTCGTTCACAAGGACCTCAATAGAGCATTGGACTATGATAATTATCAGACGGAACTTTTTGAGGGTGGAGTTCTCCAAATTGGAATCGCCAGCGAGGGTGAGTCTACATTTGACATCCCAGAAAATTCTCCTGATTTTGGTCTCAGTGTAGCTGCATACTACTTTTGGATATTCCCTGGTCTGATGCTAAACTTCTACCCATGGGGTCTTTCTGTTAACTTGGTAGTTCCTTTGTCAGTTGATCAAACCAGGATCATCTATCACGGTTTTGTCTGGGACAAGAGGATGCTCGGAAAGGGGGCCGGTGGTGACTTGGACAAGGTCGAATCAGAAGATCAGGAAATCGTCGAGACAACACAGAGGGGAGTTTCATCTCAAACTTACGATCGGGGACGGTACTCCCCCACCAAAGAGACTGGAGTTCATCACTTTCATCAAATCCTCACATCTTAGATTCAATTCATAACCGGTCCTCTGTTCGTAATAATGTGAACCGAATCTCGAAAAGAGCTATCGCAGCATTAATAGTGGCCTCTTTGATACTGCCCGGATGCCTAAGTGACGAAGTATCAGAGATTTCAGAAATTGAAGATTGTCAAGACGATTCATCCTGCGAAATTACTGATTCTATTGTCGAGGACGATGCCATCGAGGAAGAGGAAATCTCCATCCCAGGAAACAACTTCTGTGATAATACAAACCCAGATCATTGTCTGCTTCCCTTCCCATCGTCCGCATTTCTTTCGAGTGATTCGACATCATTGACCGGATTCAGAGTAAATATCCTCGGAGAGGCCATTCCGGATTCTGCATCAGCTGCTTCCAAAGAATTCCACATGATTAATTCCAGGGACGGACACTCCCCCTCGTCTCAGATTTTTACCACCTTCAGTAGCCTTCCCAATATCTCCAGTCTGGCGTCTCAGGACAACATCGCACCCTCAATAGCAAATGGACATGGGAGTGTCTTACTAAACATGGATTCTGGCGAAATTGTCAAACACTGGGTTGAGATTTCTTCAAGGACCCAGGAGGGCGAGGCAACTCTGGTCCATATTAGGTCTCTAAGAGGTCTCGAACACAACACACAGTATGCTGTTGCTTTCAGAGGTTTGATTGATTCAGATGGGGCAGAAGTGGAACCATTTGACGCTTTCATGGCACTCAGAGAAGAAATCTCCACAGATTCAGACCAAATTGAGAACGCTCGTCTAGGTTACGAGACTATGTTTTCCGCACTTTCAGAAGTTGGCTTCGAAAGGGCTTCACTCCAATCAGCATGGTGGTTCCACACAGCTTCGAGTCAATCACTGACGGAGAATCTAATTTCTATGCGAAACGATGCAATTCAACGTCTGGGAGATGATGGAATAGGTTGCAACGTTACTTCCGTCGATGAGAACTATGGCAACGATAACTCCACACTCAGAAGAATCAGCGGAACCATCACGACCCCTCACTATCTGGAATCCACTTATCCTCCAACTCCAATGACGCGAGACGAAGATGGAAAACCAAAATTTAACTTCCTCAGCGAAGTTGTTTTCACACTCACAATTCCGATGTCAGCTGCAGAGAATTCACAACCTGCCCCACTAGTAGTCTTGGGACATGGTTTTTTGGGTAATGGAGAGGGCATGGTTTCAGGATTTAGGGGATGGGCAAATCAGTCGGGAGTGGCCACAATAGGAACCGACTTCAAGGGCTGGAGTTCGGATGGAGATTTTGATGCAGTTACCTTTGGATTGATGAATGTGAACTATCTTCAGCACCAGTCCGAAAGGCTTCAGCAATCTGTGATAAACCATCTAGCAATGATCAAAACGATCAAGGGAGTATGCTCTGAATTGTCAGAATTCTTTCACAATGGCACCAATCTTGTAGATACTTCCGATGTTGATTACATGGGAGTTTCATTGGGTGGCATTAGAGGTCCCTCAATGCTATCACTAATCCAGGAAATAGATCGCGGCGTGCTTTGGGTGGCAGGATCATCTTTCGGATTCATCGTCGAAAGATCAACTCAGTACACCCAGTTCGAGGAGCTATTCGCATCACCTCTGGCATACGAGTCGACAATGGATCGCTCAATTCTATTGGCATTGATGCAGTCAATGTGGGACACTACTGAACCCGAGACATACCTTCCCTTCAGGGATGGAGGCTTGGAGGGGGAGCTCCACCCATTCGAGATTCTCTACTTGGTCTCTATCAATGACGCCCAGGTAACGACTCTCTCCGCGGATAGGGCATCAAGAACTTCGGGGATTCCCGTTCTAGCAAACTCAACATATCACCCCTATGATCTTGATGTGGCTCAGGCTCCAATATCAGGTTCAGCAATTGTGTACTTTGACGGGAATTTCCCTGAAGTTCCGCCGGGAAACATTCAGGGCCCAATGGCTTACCACTCTCTTGCGCATAACCAGGTTCTGGGCTTCGCACCCGCAATTGACTTGGCCACAGACTATCTCCTCAGTGGAACGATTACAGATACCTGCTCTGGGCAATGCTACTTCAATGGAACATGGTAGTCAGCAATGGGGTGAATTCACTCCCTCTCTACTTTCTCACCTGAAGTCCAATCGTAGATGCCCCTACCCGTCTTCTTTCCTAGATCTCCCGAATCCACCAACTTTCTCAGAAGTGGGTGAGGCCTGTAAGACTCATCATCAAAAGCATCTGCAAGACTGTTCAATATGTCCCTTCTAACGTCCAGGCCCACAAGATCTGACAACTCTAGCGGTCCCATCGGGTGCCGATAGCCCAAGCGCATTGCAGTGTCAATATCACTTGCCGAAGCCACTCCCTCTGCCAACATCCTGATTGCCTCATTTCCTAGGACCACTCCCAATCTGCTCGTAGCGAATCCGGGTATATCTCGTACGATAATTGTCGTCTTACCCATGGCCTCTCCAACTTCCTTCGCCGTAGAGACTGTACTTTCGTCTACCAATTCATGGCGAACGATTTCCAGAAGCTGCATCAATGGAACCGGGTTAAAGAAATGCATCCCTATCACTCTCTCTGGACAACCTGTATGCGACGCAATCCCCGAGATTGGGAGTCCAGATGTATTCGTTGCAAGTATCGCACTCGAAGGTGCTAGACCCTCTAATTCATTGAAAATCATTCTTTTGAGCTCCATCCTCTCCGGAACCGCTTCTATTACAATATCTGAATCTTCCACCGCGTCTGACATTTCACTGGTGGCTCTAAGGTTGGCTGACCAAACCTCCTTCTGCTGGGGACTAGTCTTCCCCTTGGAGATTCCTTTATCCCAGAATTCGTTAATTTTCTCCATGCCATTCTCCAGTGAATCAGGAAAGGCGTCGAAAAGCCGAGTATCCCATCCAGTCTGAGCACTAACTTGGGCTATTCCTGAACCCATGGTGCCAGCACCTATTACTGCCACTCTGCGAATCGTCATGAGTGCCGGATAGTCTGTCGGGAAATAAGCAGTGCTAACCTTCGCGGCCATATGCGGCCAGAGCAGACTGGAACAGCCTCTGCCGAGGGACGTCGTGCTCTAGGAAGCAGGTGAAAGGGGCGACGTCCTTCAGAAGCTCGATTGAAGAAATGTATGCTCCGTAAACGAATGGATCAGCCTCCTCCATCTTTGGTAGGTCAATCCCTAGTCTGCCCAGCCCCTTTCTTGTGTCCTCGTCCCAAATTGAGTATGTGTGATGTGTGAAGTGTAGGTATGCGGAGAGTCTACGGATGTCAGATCTAGCATTGTCAGTGAGACTCTCAATCAGCAGTGTGTCCGGATAGCGGATAGCGTACAGGGATAGAAGAACCTCCCTTTGCGTCTCCGCACTCCATGTCCTCTCTCCGAGATCCATCCACCGATCAATTGTGTCAAGCATCTCTGGAGTGTATGGGCGATAAACCCTGTACAAGAGATTCTCGTACCCACTAGGATCCTGTTCAATGGAGTGGTGGTGTTTGTGAAATAGTGTGGTGACCCTATCGAAGAATGGTCGACACAGGTCCTTGTCGAATAGTGTCAAAGCGACATGCTGCATGGAAACCTCTCCGGATCAGTTGCCCTTCCACTCTCTATACTGGATCCATTCCTGCTTCAAGTAGTCGTTAATCAGCCTATCCTCGTCTTCCTCTGTTGGTAGCACGGTGGCTAGGTATTCCTTCCATTCTTGGTCGCTGCCCTCGAAAGGGGCACCCTCTACGGTGAAGTTCATTCCAGAGTATTTCCCGATTCCTCTTCGGAACTTGTCGGATGGGATGTAGAGCTCTGGTTCACCTTCTTTGCGTGCATTACTTATCCTCCGCATCTCCTCTCTCAACTCTTGGAAGTAGAGGTCCCTACTGGCTTCGTTCAGATGCTCCCTGTCCGCTGACACTCCCGATTCCCTCTCGTCGTATCGCCCTTTGATCCCGTAGACGTAAGCCCATTGCGCGCTGGTCGAGTCATCCGTTCCGAACAAATCTAGTCCGGTACTGACCCACTTGTTCACATACTTCTGGACGAGAGCACATGGAATCACACCCCGCTTTACTATTCTCCTGAGCCCATTTGCTCCTGTGCCTAGGTGAAAAGATTCCTCCTTGAGCATCGGACCCATACTGGCAGCTAGGGGCTTGAAAGACGAAGTACTGAGCATCTTCAACTGATATTTGCCATCTCTGTCAATGAAGTGCGTGAACATGAAGAAGTCGAGCCAGTGATCTATTGGCTCGTTGAACGAACCTAGGATCCTCGTTCCCTCTTGTGCGTTTCTCTCTAGTAGCTTCGCAGCCTCTCTGACTCCCTGTTCCCCGAAGAAAGTGCAAAGAAGGTAAGCCATCTGCCATCCGTGCCTCTGCTCCTCGCACATTATCCGAAGTGCTGACTTCTTGTCATACTCTGTGGGCGCAGTATCCAATAGGTGATTCTGCTGCTCAACGCTTGCAAACTCAGTATCTCCTTGGACACTCACCATGGTGATTATCGCATCCATGATGTTCTGTTGGGGGATCTGCATCCTCCGATCCCACTTTGGCATCCCTTCGAAATCTCCGAACTCAATCTCTTTTCCTGCTGTGTCCCAATCGAACTTGATATCAAACCTGTAATCTCCCAACCACGAGGGGTCGAATCCAATCCGTGTCTGCCAATCCTTGAATTCATCTATCCATGTTTCAAAGTTCGTAGGATAGTTCTGAACTACCTCTGAATCTGCCATATTCTTTCCACTCCGATTCACTATATTAATCACTCTTTGTTACATTATTACTATGAATTTTTTTTTCCTTGGGACTCCTTCTTCTGATGTCTCCCAGGTATTCGTGAACAATGTGATTCTCGATTAGCTGAACCATCTCGCATAGTGTCGATTTCGATACTCCGGAAATATCTGCGAGACTTGTCAATGTTATTTTCCTAGGAGAATCGTAGAATCCCGATTCTATAGCCAAATCGAGAACTTCCCGCTGCCGGGGCGTCAGCAAGCGTTCTGTAACCTCCTTGGTCAATGAGTGTATTTTGTGAGGCAATCCACTATTCTTGAGATGTCCAACCAATTCTTTGACGTGCTGCCTGTCAGTAGAAAACTCCCATTCGACCCAACCATCGCTAACTGAGAAAGGAGTCTGCGGCACTACTTCCGCTTCAATTAGAGGACGAACGAATCCACCTCCTCCTCTCGATACAACGATATTGAATTCTAAGCACTCATCGTTCTGTCCGAAGAATGAAATCGACTCTATCCCTTGATGCTCTTCCAGAGTTGACCTGATTCTAGATAGGTCTCTTCCATAGATTCTACCAATTGCAGAACCACGTCCCTTTGGTAGTGGCATGTGCTCATCAATTGTGATCTTTATGTGAGGGAATTGCCTCGTGGAGTCTCCTGCCCAGTGGTTTTCTGGCAGTCGAACCGAAATCAGAATGTGTTGCAATTTAGTTAACCATTGTTTGGTCAACATGAACCTATTCAATGCATCCCCTCCTGATTTCAGAGGCCGGCAGTCCTTTGAAAAACAAATGTGAAGTTACAAATCCCCTCAATGAGTTGTTTTGGTGTAGCTCCATTGTCATCGGACATGTTAGGGTCGTCCCGGTCGATTACTTTCGTCACGAACATGTTCGGGACCGAATTCTAACTATTGATCTCTGAAACAATAATGTGCTCAACTGGACCATGATTTCCTTCTTGCACCTCATTGGCGCAGCAATCTGGATCGGCTCAATGATTTTCTTCGTCACCATCCTAGTCCCGTACTCCAAGAAAAAGTATAGCCGAGAGGAGTATCTTATCTTCCTCAATGATGTAGGATTGAGATTCCGATGGTTGGGTTGGGCATGCCTCCTGACCGTCTCAATTACCGGAATCTTCCTCTCTGATATTATTGTTGGATGGGATTCTTTCACCAATGCAGGGGGTCATTCTAATCCACCAGCTAGCACAATCGCATGGAAGATGATTGGAGGGGCTCTGCTTTTCATATCGGCGGCATTACATGATTTCTATTTCGGCCCCAGGGCAATCAAGTGCCTTACAGAGAAGGGTGACTGCGATGAGTCAAGAAAATTAAGAAGACGCGCATCAACTTTTGCCCGCGTAAATCTAATACTTTCTCTTACGATTTTTCTCCTAGGAGTTTCCGTAATCCGAGGGGGCATAATCTGACTAATTCATTTCTGGAAGTTTCTCGAAGTTGTGCTTCGGCGGCGGAGAAGAAGTAGACCATTCAAAGGTCGTGCCCCCCCATGGATCATTCCCAGCAACTTCCCCTTTGTGCATGCTTCTCGTGAAGTTCCAGAAGAAAATTAGCTGAGCCACGAAGACAATTATTGACCCTATTGTTGAGACTAGTTGCTGATCTCCCCATCCTGCACTTTCTTGATATACGTAGATTCTCCTTGGCATGTCCCACAATCCGAAAAGAGGGATGAATGTGATATTAATTCCTAGAAAAGTCAACCAGAAGTGCCACCAACCGAGACCCTCGTCCAACATTCTTCCGAAGATCTTGGGATACCAGTAGTAAATCCCCCCTAGCGTCATAACGGCGACTGAACCAAGGGTGTAGTGGAAATGGGCCACGAGATAGTAAGTCCCCCTTAGTTGCACATCCATGGCAACACTGGAGAGGTAAACTCCTGTTATTCCACCTATCAGGAAAATTCCAATCGCCCCCATGACAAAGGCTAGTGGAAGTTTGCTGAAATCCGGTTTTGACTTGTAGAAGGTTGCAAGTAGACATAGGTAAATCAGTCCAAATGGGACGCTGACCAGTTCAGTACCAATCGTCTCAAGCTTTCGGAATGTCGGATCAATTCCTGTAATGAACATGTGATGCGCCCATACCAATACGCTGATGATGCTTGCAACAGCCAATGACCAGATAATGACATTCCGTCCATAAAGCTCTCTCCTCACGAAAGTGGGGACGACTTCCATCGCCATCCCAAGTCCAGGTAGGAGGACGACATAGACCTCAGGATGACCGAAGAACCAGAAGATGTGCAACCACCACGTAGTCCCATCGATATCTGGATGGAAGAATAGAGTATCGAAGAAACGGTCGCCAATTAGCATCAGAACAGCGCCAAATAGAGCTGGGAAAATTATCAGCATCAAGATAACTGTGAACAGGATGTTCCAAGTATACATGGGCATCTGCCGCATATCCATCCCGGGGATTCTGTGGCGGAGAATGGTGACTAGGAAGTTTATCGTTGAACCAGTTACTGAGATAATCAGGAGCACCAATCCAGCCCCAGCTAGCGAGACCCCTGACCCGGGGGTGTATTCAATATCGGTTAATGGCGAATAGAACGTCCAACCAACATCGGCAGCACCACCAAAGAAGAAACCAGATGCAGCCGTAAGCCCCCCCAGAACCAAAGTCCAGAAAGAAAGAGCATTCAATCTCGGGAAAGCCATGTCCCTAGCTCCAATCTGTAGAGGGACAATGTAATTTGCAAATGCGAAGGCCATCGGAGAGATGGCAAAAAGAACCATCACTGCACCATGCATGGTTACTGCTTCGTTGTATAATCCCCCCGTCATGAACGAGTTATCAGGGATAACTAACTGTAGCCTAATTAACACGGAAAGTGCCAGTCCAATGGCCGAGAAGATTATCGATGCCCATAGGTAAAGCACTCCGATATCCTTGTGATCAGTAGTGGTGAGCCAGTGTTTCAACTCATTCATCCCAAAGACTTCATTCCTCCAGAGTGCCAATATGATGAGAATAGCAATCGATAGTAGGGAACCAACAATGACTAGCCAAGCTGGCTCATCGATATCAATTTGCAATCCAGAACGTGCATTCTGCCCAGACAATTCGAATTTTTGTATATTCCAGGAGTCATCCTGATCATTGATTCCATCCCCGTCCACGGAATTTCCAATGACTACGAATGATGCCCATTGAGAATCCGAATCAGGGGCACTCCACTGGATATCCCAGGTTCGCTGGTCGTTACCCGATTCAGTGTGTGTCGCCTCCCCATCAGAGATTTGAACCGAATTGTCGAGTGTGGACAGTGTCCCAATATCCACGCGCATATTGAATCCCCCACTATTTTCACCCCCTTCTTCTGGACCTCCAATGATGGAAATTTCAAGCACGTATTCCTCACCGGCAATGAAACTCTCAGGAAGTCCGTTGAGAGATATCTCAACCTCCTCGGAAGCAAACCGATCATGGCAGGTACACCCGTCATGGTAAACTGCCCCCGTGGTTCCTGTCGGATATGCAGATAACTGGGGGAGGAAAACCGTCGCCAGAGAAATTGCCAATGCGAAAACTATCGTCCGGATTCTTCTATTGCTAATCATGATGACATTCCTCCTGAGTACCATGCATCGAATTCCTCCTGTTCCATCACCTCGAGATGTCCGATCATGAGAGAGTGATAGTCTCCGCATAGCTCAAAGCAGCGAATTGGATATTCTCCAGTTTCTTCTGCCAGAATCCAGCCAATGTTGGCTCGACTCGGAAGAGCATCAATTTTGATGCGATGCTCGGGCAAGGCAAACGAATGAAACACATCACCACTGCTTACTTCGAAGACGACAGGGACGTCTACGGGGATTCGTAATGGCCCCCCATTCGAACTTGTGTAGTTTAACCCATTTGGATAATGGTATTCCCAGTAGTACTGGTATCCAGTTACAAACACTGTGAATGAGTCCTCATTGGTTTCGGGTTCTTCGAAGAAATCGATTGAATCGAATGTAGCATCAGAGAGAATAAGGAGGAAGAATGTGATTATCAATGCAATTGCGAATGCTACTTTGCTGTCCCCTCTTACTACGGGGTCCCTCCCAATCACCATTTCATCTACTTCTTCATCTGTTGAAGTCGTCAGTAACCAGAGAAAGTAGGAATATACTCCGATGCCAATAACAGTTCCCAGGCCCCAATATAGGGTGAATAGATCGTCATAAACATCTGCGTGCGCACCAGTCCCACCAAGCCCCCGCCCCCAATTGAAAATGGAGAAGAAAGTCAATATTAGGACTCCAATGCTTCCGGAGATGAGTCCGAACGTTTTCTTGCTTAGGTACACTAAATCACCTCCAAGTAAACAACAAGGAAAAGAAGAACCCAGACAAAGTCCACGAAGTGCCAATACATCGCTACCGCTCTGAATCCATCATGTCTCTCTACTCCTAGGATTCCACCTTTAACCAATACCAGAATGACGGCCAATGCAACCAATCCTGCTAGGACGTGTAACCCATGGAGGCCTGTAAGTGAGTAGAATGCAGTCCCATAAGGGTGATCACTCCACAAAAACCCAGATGTACTGTATTCGTACAATTGGATTATTAGGAAAATTACGCCCATAGATATGGCTCCCATTAAGGTCCCGATTGATCCATTTGAATTTCCATTCGCATGCTTCTTTTTCGCATTCTCCACTAGAATGCCGGAAAATATCAGAATCAACGTGTTGAGTGCAGTCAGCTCCAGATTAAGGTCCACTCCGTCAGCAGGCCAAGAGCCTCCAACTGCCCCGTCCCAGCTAACCGTGTGCCATCGTGCCCAGAACCAATAAGCAAAGAAAGATGCGAAGATAATGCACTCTGTGACAATAATCCAGAACATCGCCCAAGATGCATCCCCCCATTCACCAGTTCCCCCTTGATTCCGACGGTGTGGCCAAAGGTGAGTCTCCTCCCTCAGCCAGGAGAAGATCGAAAATGCCAGTAGTGGCAAACCGATAACTGCCAAAGGCCAGAATAGAAGGCCTCCTAAGCACAATGTGATTGCTAGGGCCATCATTATCGGTGCTGCACTATTGTGTACCTCTCCAATACTCTTCATTTTGTTTATTCCAACTTCTTCGACTATTGCAATCTTCAGCATGCTCAAAGCGCTCCCTGCGGATTCGAATAAGCGTAGACCCCATTATCGAGATGCCTTACTTGTTCGGGACTTACGATAACACCGAACATGTGAGGTGAGAATGTAATCTTCAATACCAATATTACACATTGAAGGGACGATTCTGAATGCTAGAAAAATTCAACTTTATTCCTATGATCCTGATTTTCATTCCAATTTTCCTGGCAATCTCGCCTCTGTTGATTTTTTCTGGAGCAAATGCCTCTATTGTGGTTTCTTCCAATGAACTTTCTGAAGAGCAACTTAACACTCTAAGGGAAATGGAACTAGCTAGAACCCCTGCCGAAGTAAGAGAAGGGAAGATGGCATTGAACCAAGTGATTAGACTTGGGGGAGGAGAAATAGTAATCGCAGGAACATGGGAAGGGGAAATGAAATTGGGGGAAATCACTCACCAATCAAGAGGTTCTAGGGACATTTTTTTCGCCACTCTTAGCACTGAAGGGAAATGGGAAAATATCAGCGTTGCCGGTTCAAAAGGATTAGATTCAGTTTCTTCAATGTCATTGTTCGGAGAGAAATTCACATTATCGGGAAAGGTGAATGGAGAGTCTAATTTCTCTCATTTCTCACTGGACCATGATGGGGGGTGGTCCCCTACTGCATTTGAAGCACACTTAAGTTTGGATTCAGGATGGACAGGCGTTTGGGAAATTGATCTAGCACTTCTCCCAATAAATTCCAACTCTCTTTGGTGCGGATTTGCATAAATATAATTCTTCGAATAATTACCGAAGAGCCATAATTATTTCAAGTGTCCCCTTGAGGCATTGCGTCTGAGTGACCCTGCCTATTATCTCTCCTTCACTATCTTCTACGTACGCCCTTCTGATCCCATCCACCATTAATAGGCCCAGAACCGAACCGATCGTTTGACCCATTTCTATGGTCACTAGGGGATAACTCATTATCTGCCCAACTTTGACTAAATCCGGGTCCAATCCAGGTCTGAAGCATCTTCTCAATAGATCCCTCTCAGTAACTACTCCTTCAGGCCTCCCTTCCTTTGTTACTATTATTGACCAAACCCCGGCTTCGTGCATTGCATCCATCGTCTCTGTGACGTTGGCTTCCATATCCATGGAAACTATACGTTTGTCCATTATTTTGTCAATATTGAATTGCAACATTTCCATTCCTATCAATTCCTTATGCTCCAATTCCACATTCTAGATCTCAAACATCCTCAACTTCGCAATCAATTACTGACATCTGCTTGTTCAAATTGTCAATCCCAAACTGCAACCATTAACCCCTCGTTCCTTCATCCATTACAGAAATGACTCCTGCTCTCCCATTCTCTGTTTCACCACAGAAGATAGAACAATCCACCATTACCTCTCCAGCTCCTGGGATATCTATGCGACACAATCCCGAACTCGAATATGTGAAATTGCCAGTTTTATCTGCTAAAAAATCTAATGTTCTTACTTCATTGGGAGGAATCTCCTGTGAGATTTCATAACCTTCTAAATGGAAGCTATTGGGGATATAATGCCCATAGGTTGCCGGATCAAATACTACTCTTACTAGATCGCCTTCCGTCACTTCAAATTTGTCATTACTTTGGAAGTCAATTCCAACAATGTTCCAGCTCCCAGGTGTGCATCGGCTGTTCAATTCAACAGACTCATCATCGCAATCGAAACCTTCAATCATTTGGAGGCAGCCGGAAGCCAATGGAGAAATAACGATCGCCATTAGCCACCATGCTGCAATTCTCATTGGATAAACCCCAATAAATACCAACCTCAGTTTTCACTGTCGTCAATTATCGTTGGATCTTCACTTCCAGTGACAGATATGATTCCCACTGCACCCTTGTGAAATGCTCTAGTTAACGAATGATCGACCAAGATGTAATTCGCAGGTACGTCGAAGGTCACGTCTACAACTACTGCGCCACCAGGAGCAACAAGCACAGTCTGGACACTCTGTAGGGGTGCACTAACCAAGTCTCCGAGATTGTAAACACTGTCAAAGATCTCTCCAATCAAGTGGAACGAAGATACAGTGTTTGGCCCGCCGACTCCGAAGTATATTCTCATCGTTTCCCCAACTTCGGCTTCGATTGTAGACTCCCCAGTAAATGTGGCGAATTTTCCGTTGAACACCACATATGTCGGCATCTCATCGAAGAGAGCGTTGTCATCGAACTCCTGATGTCCCGCACTACCCGGCCTCCATTTGGTGTAGATATCCCCTTGCATAATGTAGATTTCTTTGTCCACTGTAGGCAGAGGGTTCTCAGGTTCTATCATAATCATCCCATACATGCCCTTGCTGATATGAGTAGGTATGTCGGGGGTGGCGCAGTGGTAGACGAACAGACCTGGATGCATGGCTTTGAACGAAAAAGTAGAGGTTGTTCCAGGGGCTGATTCTGTGGCTGCAGCTCCACCACCTTGCCCAGTAACAGCATGGAAGTCTACGTTATGGTGCATGGTGCTGTCTTCATGATTGGAGAAGTGAACAAATACGGTGTCACCTACTCTTGCTCGGAACATAGGTCCCGGAACAGTCCCATTGTAAGTCCAGTATGTGAATGTCGTACCTTCTTCTATCTGAGCCACAACTTCTACAGCTTCCATGTAGATGTGAACTTCGGAAACCTCACTCCTCCCAGTGGGGGGTGGCACGTCCAATGGATCCCGGGCAATATCATCTGTATCAACATCCAGTGCTGGACCAATTTGCGCTTCCACGCTCTCACTCCATCCCTGGCCTGTTCCAACAATGATGTTCCCTGTCATCCCTCCTGCTCTATGCCCCGGAACGCTACAGTAGTAAGCAAACGTCCCTTCTGCATCTGCAATGAAAGTTAACGAATCTCGATCGTCGAGGGCGGATAACTTTGCAGTGGCTACGTTGAAATACTCCACAGAGATGTCATGCAGATTCACTTCCCCCATTATCAGAGTAATCGAAACCCTGTCTCCAACTTGTACCTCTAAATCGGGATTTTCCACCTCATCAATAACCCCTCCCACGCCGAAATATGTCATGGACTCTCCACGTAAGAAGAAGGATACCTCATTGTAGCCAACACACTCATTGCCAACTAGATTTGTTCCCTCTCCGCAGTAGACATTGTCCCTATCTCCTCCACTGCATCCTGCTAGGAGCGGAGCTCCCATCATCAGTACAGTCATCAATATTGCATTCTTCATTCTGTAAGTTAGTTTGGGTTTCATTTTCTCTCACCCCTCCGAATGATGGTGCCACTATTACCCAATCCCAGAACATGTTAGGTGTCGACAATTACACCATGTCCTAGTTCGTATATGTTCGGAGAAGGTCCCAGAACATGTTAGGTGTCGACAATTACACCATGTCCTAGTTCGTATATGTTCGGAGAAGGTGTTTAGGAGGTCGCCCACCAATAATGGCGCAAATGGGTAGATTTGATTTACACACAATTAGACAAGCTGAGAGTAGGGTTGCTGCTGAAATTGCATCAATTCAGGATAATTGGGCATTGGTTGGGATTGATGGAGGAGGAGAGGAAACCATCTATGAATTATCAGCATTCCTGGAAGAACTAGGTAAGAATGTGTTTCTGATATGTCCAGAGTGTGGACTCTGCAACGAATGTAGTGACCCCATGACTACCATCGGCAACCGACCGATTTTCAAGTCAGTCGAGTTGATCGATGAACCCGTAGATGTACTCAGTATACATGGGAATGTTGACTATTGGTTTCTCACGACTTCAATTTCTCAGAGAATGCAGTGGTATGGTGATATCAAGGTAATTTGTTCTTCAGCACCAGAAGACGAGAGATGGGTCTCTGAGATGTTTGACTACGGGATTGCTGTTGCTAATTTCGATGAAATCAGCAATCAACTAGAGAATCAGTTGTGAGCTACTTCCCTTCGAATCTCGGGGTCTGCTTTTCGACGTAGGCCTTGATCCCCGTCTTTGCGTCGTCTGACTGGAACAAGTCAGATTGCAATTCCCGCTCCAATGCCAAGTGATACTCTAGTGGGATCTCCATTCCGCTCTGCACGCTACGCTTGATGTTCCCTATGGCCTTCGCCGCAGCGAAGGGTAGCGTGAAGCGGCTTGAATAGTCAAGGACGTCCTGGTGGAATTCCTCGAGAGTCATGCTATCGTAGATGTCATGCACCAAGTCCATGTCCTTTGCTTCCTCGAAGGAGAACTTCCTGCCAGTGACCATGATTTCCATTGCCTTTGCCTTGCCGACCAATCGTGAAAGCCTCGCAGTCCCCCCAGTTCCTGCCAGTACCCCCAATGAGACCTCTGGAAGGCCAACCTGGAAGTTTCCCTTCCTAGCGATTCTGATGTCTGCTGCCATGGCGATCTCCAGGCCTCCTCCAACTGTGTGGCCATTCAGGGCTGCGATAACTAACTTGGGTGTTTGCTCCAGGCGAGACAGGGTCTCGTTGGCATGCAGGCAGAAGAAATATTTGTACCCGGGAGTGAGTTTGTTGAGGTACTTGATGCTAGCTCCCGCGGAAAAGAACTTCTCACCATGTCCGGTTAGGAGTATCACTGAGACATCATCATCGAATCTAGCGTTTAGAATCGCATCGTCAATGTCATGCCACATCTCTCTTGTGTAGGTGTTTACCGATGTTCTGTCTCCTTCCAATGGCTCTCCGTCGGAGTCCGAAACTAGTTCGATAATCGCTACTCCGTTTTCAGTCACTCCGTAGTTTACGAGGCGGTTCTTCATGGGCTTTAGTTCGGGCCACGATGTCATGCTCACTCGAGCGAGTTCCGCCATATCAATCAAACGGAGGCAGAACTAGGCTAAGCATCCGACTCTTTGAAAGACAGCGTTCCACCGCCTTTCCTCACCGATTTCCAATGTTCTCGGATTTTTACTGCTTCCACACTTGGCTCCCAAGAGTCTCTTTTGAGAGGGCGCCTGAATGGCATCCTGTGCACTGTTCTTCCATCGGTGAGAACCTTCCTTCTCAGCATGCCAATTTTCACAATCGGCCACAGTGCTCTTCGCACCAGTCCTGGCTTGTACAGCCAACGCATGAAGCTGAGACCATCTCCTTTCTTCTTCTGATCCCTCATCCACTGGTTTGCCACCATCTTGAATCCCCTATCTCCTACTCTGTTCATCAGGAATCGGTTAATTGCACTGGCCCTAACTAGTGGTAATAGACGCTTCCTGACTTCTTTCTCGTATTCGAACTCTCCAAGTATGGCTTTGGCAGATAGAACTCCGCTGGTAATCGCGTACCTCATCCCGAAACCCCACATGAAGTCCTGCAATCCTCCTGCCTCTCCAACGTAGAATCTTCCTTCATGCATGTATTTCGTTGGAAGTCCAAAGTCACCCTTGCCCCCAACTCTCTTTATCGGTTTCCTATTCAGTTCGTAGTTCTGCTCATACCACGCAATAGTCTCGTCAAGATAGCGTCCACTATTCCTCTGCTTCCTCCACAGGCATGTGCAAATAAGGCCGATACCATCGATGATGATCAAGTATGAGTACGCCCCTGGAGCCAATTTGTCATTCAGTTGGAAGGCCACAATGTTTCGATGGTCCGTCTCAAAGATTTCGCCATACGCAACTGCGCTGGATTCTTTCGGCCCAGCAGCAACAATGTCGCAGTCTTCTGGAGATCTCCTTACGCCATAGTGGATTATTACGCCTGATTCCAAAGCCATCCTTTTGAATGCCTGGTCTATTGTGTGACTTGCTGTTCCCCTCTCCACTACTCTGAATGCCACACCATCAGTCTCTGGGTGGGTTATCACATCATCCGGATGGATGAGGTCAATTATCCCGAATGCATCAGACTTGAACTCACTAGAATCAAAACCCCATTCTTCCAACTCGTCGAAGAAGTCTACTTCGCTAGTCCAATTCTCAATTCCTTGGAAGTCACCATCAAATCTCGCGCCGCTGTCTTTCCGAATCTCATGAACATGGACCTCCTTTCCAGATCGCGCAAGTATTGTTGCGGCGGACAATCCAGATAATCCAGCGCCTAGGACGTGCACTTGGTCGCTCACAATATTGCGAATCATGATGCTCGCTTGAACAGTTGGGTCATCCGTCGATTTCAAGCGAGAAATCTCATAGGGTGCTGTGGCCGTCCATATCGAGGTAGCCAGCAAACCACTCAATATCGCTAAATTGAGAGGTCTGATTGATTCACAGGGTTGTGGTAGCATCGTGAGCTTCGTAGGGGTGACCAGGGGGAAAGAGGATGGCTTCGCTGTGAAGAGTCTAGAATTTGATGCATGGGCGGAAGAACTGCCAAACGTTCTTCGGGGACTCGCAAATGAGGCATTATCTGAGTTCGGGGTTAGATCTGTTGTCATGGCCCATCGAATTGGTTCAGTCGAGCCAGGTGAAAACATAGTCTGCATTCATGTTGGTTCCGCTCACAGGGAGGAGGGTTTCACAGCTTGTGCATGGCTGATTTCTGAGTTAAAGAAACAAGCCCCTTTGTGGAAGAAGGAGATTCGTGAGGACGGTGAGTTCTGGAAGTCTGGTCTGGGATGAAGCATTGAATCCTGGATTCTTGCTTCGACTCCGAGCTTCTGAATAGTGAGTGCCTTCTCGGAGGCATAGTGAGACAATGGATGAGGCTTGGTCTGGAATAATTGATGTCGGCTCAAAACCAATAGTTGAACGGGAAGCTACCGCTACTGGATTAATACGTCTCTCTGCCGAGTCTGTTGATTTAGTCATCAATGGTAATTCTCCTAAGGGAGATGTCCGAGAAGCCTCAACAATATCAGCAATTCAAGCCGTCAAGGAGACATCTCGCACCCTTCCTCATTGCCACCCAATTCCTATTGAGGGTTGTAATGTCGATTGGAAAATAGAGGGGCGAAATCTGCGTTGTACAGTTACAGTTCGGACACACTGGACTACAGGAGTGGAGATGGAGGCCCTTTGTGGAGTAAGTGCAGGACTGCTTTGCGCATGGGACATGTTAAAGCCAATTGAGAAGGATGAAGATGGACAGTATCCAGATGTGTCAATTGAGGATATCAGAGTTCTGAGAAAGAAGAAATCTCACCCGCAGGATTGAATTCCCTAACCCTCTCACATGGCCGTGTCAACAGCGGACCTGATACCTGAATTGCTGAAGGCTACTGAGGCCGCAGCCATTGCTGCCTCCAAATGGAGGGGTCTTGGGGATGGTAAGGCTGCGGATGGAGCAGCAGTTGAAGCAATGCGTGCAGTCTTCGACTCAGTACCATTCGATGGCAGGGTTGCCATTGGTGAAGGAGAGAGGGACGATGCCCCAATGCTATGGATCGGCGAGCCTCTAGGATCAAAGCAGGGAGACCCGACTGCCCCGTCGATAGACATTGCAGTCGACCCTCTAGAATGTACAAATCACGTAGCTTCGGATTTACCAAATGCGATGTCTGTACTCGCGGCAGGTCCACGCGGTTCTCTTTTGCATGCTCCAGACTGTTACATGGACAAGATTGCAGGACCTGCAGAAATTTCTGGTGCCACTAGTCTGGAGGCAGACGTTGACTACAACATCGAAGGGGCCTCTGGAGCACTAGGCAAGAGACCCGAGGAAATGCAAGTTGTAGTCATGGATAGGCCTAGGCATGAGGAGCTAATTAGGGACTTGAAGAATCTCGGAGTCAAACCTATATTGATTGGCGATGGAGATATCACTGCAGCCCTAAATGCTGCTGATCCGAATTCAGAAATAGATATGCTAATGGGTATTGGGGCCGCCCCTGAAGGAGTGATCACAGCTACTGCATTGAGGGGCCTAGGTGCTCCCTTCGAAGGCCGACTTGTCTTCAAGAACGATGGACATAGAGAGAGGGCAGAGAAAATGATCGACGGAGATATCGAGAGAATCTGGGCCCGAGACGAACTTTGCTCTACCGACGATTCAGTCTTCATCGGTTCTGGGGTATGTGATGGTCGGACAAAGTGCGTGGAAATCCTGGAAAATGGTAGCCACAGGGTCAATTCAGAGATAATAGATGTAAATTCCAACAATCATTACTTTTCTTCAACAATAGTTCCGACATAGGCCCCGTTTTATATCTCTAATCCGTTTGACGATGGTTTCTTTTCTCAGAACGTTTTCCACTTTATCGAGGTAGGCATATGGACAGGCAATTATTGGAGAAAAATGCGAGAGAATTAGTTTCTCCCGGAAGGGGGATTCTGGCTGCTGACGAGAGCAATGGAACCATGTCAAACCGCCTTGAGGCCGTTGGCGTGAAGCCTTCTTCCGATGCCAGAAGGAAATATCGCACAAACCTCTTCTCTACTGATGGTTATGAGTCAGCAATCAGCGGAGTGATTCTATTTGACGAGACAATCCGTCAATCGATGAATGATGGGACTCCAATTCCCGAAGAACTGTCTCGAAGGGGAATTTTACCAGGGATAAAAGTTGACACCGGGGCAAAGGAACTAGCTAATCATCTAGGTGAAAAGATTACCGAGGGCCTAGATGGACTTAGGGAACGATGTGCCGAATACTTCTCAATGGGGGCAAGATTCGCCAAGTGGCGCGCAGTAATTAGAATAGGTGACGGTCGTCCGAGTTCGGCATGTATTTCCACAAATGCGCATGCCCTTGCAAGATATTCTGCAATTTGTCAAGAGCAAGGGTTAGTCCCCATCATTGAACCCGAGGTTCTGATGGATGGCGATCATGATGCTAGCCGGTGCCAAGAAGTAACATCCTCGATTCTCGATGCTACCTTCTCAGAATGTGAGAAACAAGGGGTCCATATTCCTGGGGCGCTTTTGAAGCCCAACATGATTATCGCGGGAAAGGATTGCAATAACCAAATTTCCAGAGAGGAAGTGGCTCGGATGACCGTCGAGTGCCTTACGAAGCATGTCCCGCATAACCTCTCTGGGATAGTATTCCTTTCGGGCGGTCAGTCGGATGAAGATGCTACAGCCCATCTCAATCTGATGAATAAAATGAGTGTCGAACATCCTTGGCAACTATCATACTCCTACGGACGGGCACTTCAGGCCGATGCACTAGTGAAATGGGCTGCAGAAAACGTAGAAGATCCCAACTCTGCTAGCCGCTTAGCATTCTCCCATAGAGCGAAGATGAACAGCTTGGCCCGAAGTGGCGATTGGAATGAAGAACTAGAGACCTAATCAGGCCTTTTCATCCAATGCTCCAGGGCGAACCTGCCAGACGCATATTTCGTACCTGCCAGAGAGGGCCCCCCCTCTCTTGGTGGTTGCAACCTTGAGGATGTCCTTGTCTTTAGAAAGTACATTTCCAAGTTGTTGAGGGGTTGTTCCATGCCTCATCGTCGAGTTCACATGCTCGAGTATTTCAGTGGTATTTGCTTCTCCTCTTTCGTCCAGGAATTTCTTGATCTTTTGTCTTAGTCTTGTAGTCCTCATATTTTCACTCTACTCTTTTCGGGATTACTATGTTGTCCACTTTTTACAGGATAGCGGATGGTGATATAATGCTTCTGTATGTATTTCTTCTTCTTGGTTACAAATAATGACACCTTTATTCCAATATTCTATCTATTTCTTCCAGTGTATGTTGGCAGCTTCCTTATTTCCACTGGAAATATATAACTAAATGTAACAAAAACAAACATTTTATTACTATCTTCCTCATAGACTTATTCTGAAGGTGTTTCTTGATGTCAGAACCTTCCTCTGTCGACAAGCAAAAAACACCTAAAAAAATTAGAAGCAAGCACCGTCGAAGATTACTTTCAAGACTCGCACAGAGTGAAGCTACGGTGTCAGAATTGTCTTCCGACTCAAAGCTGAGGATGCCCCACGTTTCTGCTGAGATTAAGAGGATGAGAGACGACGATCTTGCAACTAGTGACCTCCCTCCAGGTTCCAGAGGAGCCAGAATCAGATTAACCGAGCGGGGTTGGGAGATGCTGGAAGAGGACGAGTGGTCGAAAGTATTGGAATTGCAAGACCTACCACTAGACAGAGATAGTTGCTGTGTACTTTTTAGGGACGAAGAAAATCTAACACTGTGTTTTTTGAGTCCTCCAAAGGAAACAATGGTGCAAATTCCAAACCGGACCCAGAAGGTTTCCCCAGAAAATGCAACATCTACCAGAAACCAATGGGTGTCTTGGAACTGGGCAGTTCTCTCCGAACGTTTGCCAAGGTGGTTTGATCGAACCAATTTTGAGGTTCTAAATGCACCACCAGAATTAGCTGGCCCGGGAAGTATTGAGTCATATGCCGACAAACCTCCGATTTTTGGATTAGTTAGGGCCAAACTACTCGATTCCCAGGCAAGCCCAATCATAACGCCCGGAGTTTGGTTTACTCAACCAGATCAAATCCAACGAGCCCCCCTTGATGAGCCAACATATCACCGAGGTGAATGGATTCTGGGTTCTCCACATAGTAAATCTCCTGACATTAGGCCATCCCAGCCAGTTGCCGCGATCATTAAGGAGAGACTCCCACGTTCAGTGCTGCTTAGGTCGGCAAGGCCAAACTCCCTAGTAATTGCCGATCTGAGTGGCTTGGATATGGATGGAAATGAGTATCCAATTGGTGCTCTTGATCATTGGATTGAGATTGTTCATCCAAGACTCTCAGAAACAGAAAGGAAGAGGAGATTAAACTCTCTCCGGGATCGCATTTCCACTTCGAGAAGAGTAAAGGTAGAGGAATCAACACTTAGGAAATTCAGAAAGGAATGGGGCAGACGAACTTTCGCCATCGATGATTCCAGAATTAAATCGATAGATCTCAGGGGACTTGGCAAAGCAGTAACCGAGTCCCTAATTCGATGGTCTATTGAGACTAAGAGCACATCTTTGGTAATGGAAATAAAGCACCAATTGCCAGAATCATTACTATCCCGAATCGCTTCCAATCAGAGTCTTAGATTGATAATTATGGATAATATGACTAGTCACTTTTCTTCATTCGACACTCTAGAGATCGATCGAATCAGAACCTTGCCATGGTTGAGTTACCGCATAAGTTCTGGAGAAACGATCCCCGTCAGAATGATTGAACAGGGAAAAACAACAAATTTCTCTGAAGAAGTTGAGAGTACAACGATTTCTCCTTGGGAAATATTGGGAATTTCTTCAATGAATGAAGAATTCCATCATGAAATTGATTCTTCATCGGTAACGATAGTTAGGTCCGCAATATCTCAATACCCCAATGGGGATGAAGAGTGGGCAAATCAGATGGAGGCAAGATATCCACTAGCAGCTTGGATTGCATCCCCAAAAAATAACAGATGGCAAAGATGGCAGCGAGTATCTACAAGATTAGAATCCGAGTGGATGGCACTCTTAGATCTGGACCATCTGCCAATTGAGAGAATTTCCGAACTTGCAGATCAAGCCCCAGAATCTGTAAAGCAGGTTTTCTCGAAAGCCATCACCTCAAAACTTAGAGCTGACCCAGACAATCTTCTCAGATCATGGCCCGCAATAGATCCTACTCAGGCCAATAGTGGGGCAGCTTGGTTAGCATCTCACTTCATACAAAACTCAGCATGGTTGCCCACGGAGGCTTATTCGGACATTCTTGGCTGGGCAGTCGAGGCTTGGCTTTCTCATCCTCCTAGAGAATCCCTAGGTGCTCTAATCGGCCTCAAGTGGTTGTATAGGATTGAAAACAGGTCTCAAGATGAGTTTGACAGAACTGTTCTCCGAATAAGGGACATAGGGTCCGGTCTTCCTGAAGGGCATCATCTAAACACTTGGTCAAGACTACACGACCACTCTTCGGGAAAAAAAGAAGCTAACCTAGATGATATTTCACATTTCATTCGCGACCTCCCAAATTCTTGGTGGGCCCCTTTCTCCTCAGAATTCTTAGTAATGATATTGAATAGTCCAGATGTAGATAAATTCCTCGACATCGAAATTCCATGGTGTTCAGCAGTCCTTCGTCCGATAGGTGAGATTTCCGAGGCCCCTGGACTTTCATCAACAAGACACCATGGTTGTGATCCAGGATTAGTTGGACCTCTGCAGAGCTATCTTCGCCCATTCAAGGGGATTTCAGAACCCTCCCTCAATCATCTATTGGACCTGCTTGATGCCTTGGAATCTGTAAAGGCAAACAGAACTCCTTCGGTTGGCCGAACTCACAAGCTTTCGGGATGGTTGGCACAACCCGGTGAGAAATGGCCAGATTTTACAATGACGATGATGATGGAGGGGGACATCAATATCTCAGAAAGACTCATTCTGAGAAAGTCTGGCTTCCACTCGGAACTATCAGAAACCGATGATTCGGTGCAACCGTTGGGTTCTTGAGCAAATCTGCCCGCGGAGTATTGCCCAACCGGCAACACCGTGTGGACGAAACCCCCTCGCCGGAGGTGGAGAGTGAAACACGGTACCACGGATTGGGTGACCACCCGTCGAAGACCATCAAGACTCTTCCGAGAGAATGATCGATGGCGCAAATCGGGTGGCCGGATTGCGTAGGTCCCCTGAGGACGGAATAGAATGAATCAAGGGACTACCCCGCAGTTCGACAGACGTCCTGGGGTGGGTCAGGAGCCTGAGCGAAGCAGTGAAGGTTGCCGTTACGCCCCGGGGCACACTTACTAGAAAATCCACAAATAGGTAGGAAGACGATGCACGGAACCGGACTGATTGGCGGTACTTTCGATCGATTTCATTCAGGTCACATGTCTCTAATTGAAACCGGATTATCTCAGTGTGAAAAGATTGAGGTGTGGATTACAGATGATGAGATTGCCCAGCCAAAGGATAGACTAGTAAAGAATTGGGAAGAAAGAAAGGCCGATTTGGAACATGCAACATCTACGCACTCCTCCCGAATTTCAATTCATTTACTCAGTGACAAATACGGCCCTGCTCTTGAAAATCAGCATGCTACAGCAATAATTTGTACAAATGAGACAATAGATAACTGCCTAGAAATAAATTCACAAAGAGGGGAAAATGGCCTTGAGCCATTGGAAATCATCTCCGTTGACAGAGTTATATCCTGGAATGGCAACCCAATCTCAAGCTCTCAGATTAGGGCCGGAGTGATGGATAGGGAAGGAAAACCCTGGATTCCAGAGTCATTCAGGGGTTCAGATGCAACCTTGACGCCTCGGATTGAATCCGAGCTAAAGAAGCCCTTCGGACAGCTGATTGAGGGTCCCGAGGAAGATACTTCAATTGCGATAATAGAAGCACTCTCTCAGATTTCACAAGTTACAGATTTCACCGGTCCGATAATAGCCGTGGGTGATGTAACAGTTCTGGGTTTCCAAAAAGCAGGGAGGCCAGCAGATTTGGCATTTATTGATGGGCAAACCAAACGAGTCGAATGGCCAGAGACGAGTGACATCAATGCTGGATTGTATGATAATCTCATGGAGTGCGCGAGTCCGGCTGGCTCGTTGACAAACTCACTTCTAGAGGCTTGCAAAGCCTCAATCTCGTCTTGGCTGGACAATGGTGAAACTAGCTTGATTGTGGTCGCCGGTGAAGAAGATCTTGCACCACTTCTTCTGCACCCGTTGGCCCCAATTGGATCCGTAGTAATCTACGGCCAACCAGGTAAAGGGGTGGTGATTAGGTGGTGTGACGAGGACTCCAAGAATAGGTGTAGGAATCTTCTGATGGGTTTCGAAATCAATTAATTTTCCGAGGTTGCATCCTGAATCAAATTTAGACCCAGTCCAACCATCACGAAGGAAATCATTACCGAGTAAACCCCTGGATCAACCCATGTCGACTCTATTGCACTCCAAATCAAGTAATACCCAGCACCCGAAAGAATCATCCAACTAGCTATGGTTCTCCCCATTCCATTCTTTGTGGAAAAAATGCTGGTCAACATCCGATCTTGAGGCAAACCGGAGAACCAACCTCCGAACCCATCTTCCCTGGCTGCACCCATCCCCAGAATTCCAGCACCAATGAGCAAAGAACTCAGCAATCCGAATAGAACATCATCCGGAAATGCCAATGCAATTTCATGTGTTGAGTTAGTGTTCTCACCATTGGTGATGAAATCAATCCAATTTACCTTCCTACCGTTGGAATATGCCCCTACTGCGATATTAATTATCGTCAGAAAAGCCATCCAAACTCCAACAATAAAAAATCCAGCCGAAAGCGTGCTGCTGGGCCTCATCAGGGCTTCCTTCCACTCTTGACCTTCCTCTGACATCGAGCCGCCGTCCTGAAGCCTCGGTTTAATCGTTGCCGGGACTAAACCTAGAGGTGCCCCTGAAGATTGTACTTAGACATCGCCGCCTCATTTACCAGTGATTCACTTTCACTCATCAGGCCGATTGCGTCAATTGCCTTCGGAATCGCCGAGTTAACCTGCTTGCTCCTGCCTCCCCTACCCTTGCTTACATTCCTAGCCATAATCAGCCCCATTGTGTCTAACTCGTTTAGTAATGAGGAGACTCTCCGGGTAGTCAGTGGTTCTGTGCCAATCTTTGAGCAGGCTTCGGCATAGGTCCTGTAGACCTCACCGGTCGAAATATTCCTCAACCCGTTTTCCTCATTTAGACAAATCGAGAAAAGCACTAACTTTTGATGTAGAGGAAGCGTCTTGATCACTGGTGTCACCTGGTCATATTCTAGTTGGCTTTGTGCCAATCTTACATGCTTGGTGTCCACACTGCCTTCCGATCTCTGCTCTGCTTTTTGCACAGAGATTCTTAGCAGATCCAAAGCCCTCCTTGCATCTCCATGCTCTTGGGCCGCTAGGGCCGAACAAAGCCTGATTACTCCCTCATCGAGAACCCCTTCTTTGATTCCCATTGAAGCCCTCTCACTCAAAATGTTCTGAATCTCAGTAGCTACATATGGGTGGAAAACAATATCCTCCTGACTTAGTCTAGAACTCACACGAGGGTCTAGGTGCTGTGTGAAGTGAAGATCATTACTAATGCCAATTATTGAGCATCTACCATTCCCTAGTAGGGTGTTGAGGCTAGTTAGCGCATACAGAAGATCATCTCCTCCCTTGTTGACTAGATTGTCTACTTCATCAAGTACGATAATATGGACTCCTCCAACCCTGCTCATTCTAGAAACAACTGTCTCAAGAACACGGTCTGTCGGCCATCCAGTGAATGGAACTGGAGCATCTCCTCTCTGAGCTAATTGAGTTGCCATAGTTTGCATTACTCTATATTTGGTGTCAACGTTCCTACAGTTGATTTCGTAAGTATTTACAGTCTGCCCCATCTCTAGTCCTTTCTCTCTCAGTTGACTAAGAACGAATCTTGTTACTACGGTTTTTCCTGACCCAGGAACTCCATAGAGCAGCATATTGGAAGGAATATGGCCGTTTAACGCATCAACTAGATTCCTAACCAAAGAATCCACTTCATGCTCCCGATGAGGTAGTCGAGCAGGCTCGAATGCATGGTCAAAAGCTCTCCTATCGACAAAGAGACTATCCTGACCGAGAATCTCCTCGAAAATATTTCCTCTCATTTTTTTTCACGCCTGTAAAAACCTAACGAAATGCCATTCTCCCCCCCCTCTGGGGTTCGTTGCTTCTCGTGAGGTTTCCACAGCGACCGTGTTTGTGGTAATAAGAGTGACTCGCTTTCTGAATAGTTGAACATATTTTGATTAGGAAAGAGTATGTAATCTCAAATCACCGAATTGTGTGAACATGAGAGTCAGTATTTACTCTCAGTATCTCTCTTTTTCAATTATTTATCTGGTGACCTTTCTACATCAAATGGGGAAAATATTGTCACCCTAGTCAGCTAACTTTGCATTGAGAAAATTGCTTCTCAACTGAGATGATTATGTGGACCAATTCTAACTCAAAATTAGATTTTACAGACCTTTCTCCGTTTCAGATATATATATCGGAAAATAACTTCTCCTAATTATTTACAATAAAATTCCCATTATCATCAATATCAATACTATCTCCATCATTCAATTGAACTATCTGGTCGGGCAATTCTGGGATTTCGAACCCAGACTCACAATTGGGGGACCTTGCAAAGTTGTGTGTTACCAATACCTTCACGTCAGGAAATCTCTCACTGAATGAAATTACATCAGAAGGCCTGTGATGATGGGGAAACTCTCCAATGTCCGGCATCCCCATCTCCAATATTGCAACATCCACACTATCTGCGCGACTTTCTATCTCCGGGCATGGGCCAGAATCACCACAGTGGAGCAAGCGGAACCCACTTTCATGCACCAACTCATACCCATGTGGATCGGTTTCAGGAGTGTGATGAACTGGAAATCTCTCATACCTCCACCCAGTCTCTCCTAGCATTGCTGACTCCTTTTGGTTCCAATCGACTCTAGAGCCGAGCGAATCCCCAAGGTTGCCCGGGAATCCCATTTCACAAAGAACGGAGAGATACTCTCTCCCCCCAGGTCTAAGATGCACCTCTAGGTTGTTCTCTCCAAAAGGATCTGAGATATATTTCCTATCCAATAGTAAGAATGGAAATCCGAAGGTATGATCTCCGTGCCAATGTGTGAAAAGTACATGCCGCAATTGCCCGGGTGAAATCCCTGCCCTTCGTAACTGAGGTAGGAGAGTCGGAGGGGCATCAATTAGGACTCTGCTATCTAGTAGTGCCAAAGCATGCATTCTTCCTTGGGGTGAGAAAGCATTCCCCGTGCCAAGGAAGTCGATGCGCGCCACATATCCCGACAAGGGCTTCCAGACTTGACCCCATCGTTTGATGCTTCAAGGTCATTACCTTACGCATTTGTTCATATATCTCAGTTAAGTCGGAAATAACAGAGATATTTGTGGCAGGCAAATCAACTAAATCTAAGTGGTCCACGAAGAACCCATATTTCACCAGCATTACTGAGAATTACGTTCTAAATGGTAAATCTTCGCAGAAGGAAACCAGGCATATTGTATTCAATCTTGGCAACTCGGGTTTGGAGTACAAGGCGGGTGATGCTATTGGAGTCATTCCAAGATGTCCTCCAGACTCAGTCGAACAGGTATTACAGATTTGCGGATTTTCCGGAGAGGAAGAAGTCGAAACTAATCATGGACAATGCTCACTTAGGGAAGCGTTGACAGATCGATACGAGATTCATCGAGTCTCAAAGAAGTGGCTCATGGGACTCACTGAGAGATCCAGCGATTCTCCCGCAAAAATAGAGATGCGAATTGCCTCCAGAAGGCGATTCTCGTCCGTCGACGGAGCAATGATTGTTGACTGGGCAGCCCGTAGTGAACAAGATCTCCCAGAGGGTTACGTAGAGATGGGGGAATTGGGCGATAATTCGACGATTCTCCTACAGGAATTAATCTCTAATAATGATTCAATGGAGGATTACATTTGGTCCAGAGACTATGTTGATGCATTGGGTGATTTCATTGATTTTGTCTTCACTCCCCAGCAACTTCTGGAGGGGATGGCTAGGCTGAAGCCGAGACTCTACTCTATTGCTAGTAGCCCCGATTTTGAAAAGGGAACAGTCCACCTAACTGTGGCAATAATCCGGTACCATCATCACGAAAGGGATCGAACTGGACTTTGCACAGGTTTCATGGCCGATAGATGCGAAACCGACACTACTGAGATTGGTGTTTACATGTCTCCAACTCGATCATTCGTCCTACCAGAGGATGGTTCTAAGGACATCATAATGGTCGGACCAGGAACTGGAATTGCCCCGTTCAGAGCCTTCATCCAGCAGAGAGAAATAAACAAGGATTCGGGGAGAAACTGGCTCTTCTTCGGAGACTGGACTGAGGAGGGGGAATATCTCTACCGTGAAGAAATGGACGAATGGAAAGTCAGAGGGGTAATTTCGAAACATGATCTAGCTTGGTCACGGCAAGGTTCTGAGAAGGTCTATGTCCAGCATTTGATGAAGAAGAACGGTGAAGAGATATGGAAGTGGATTGAAGGTGGGGCATATTTCTACGTATGTGGCGATAAGCAGTACATGGCCAAAGATGTGCATGTAACCCTGATGGACATCTGCTCTGAATATGGGGGGATGTCTCCCGATGAGTCCAAGGATTTCGTAGAGAATGGATTGATGAAGTCGGAGAAACGATATCTGCGAGATGTATATTGACAGGCCGATTCACTCAAACGAAGGCGCACCTAGCATGATAATGTGTTCCGCCGTGTTCTAGTCGCTAATCGCGGGGAGATTGCACTACGGATAGTTAGGTCATTGAGGGAACTGGGCATCGAATCCGTCGTAATTCATGGAAGAGAGGATAGGATGTCCCTCCCGGTTAGACTTGCGGACGAGGGTTACTTCATTCCAAGAGAAGACCCACTAGCGTCCTATCTTGACATAGAAGCGATAATCTCTGCCGCCAAAGAGGTGGGTGCCGATGCAGTACATCCGGGCTATGGTTTTCTTTCAGAGAACGCAACCTTTGCACAACGTCTTGCAGACGAGGGAATCACCTTCATAGGACCCTCTCCTGAATCACTCAGACTTCTAGGAGACAAGATAGCAGCTAGGGAGATAATGTCAAAGGCTGGAATCCCTATAGCAAAGGGGACCAATCAACCAATTTCTGATTCTAAGGAGGCACTAAAGGTGGCTTCCGACATCGGCTTCCCAATCATGATCAAAGCAGCTTCTGGAGGAGGAGGGATTGGAATGCAGATGGTAAATGAAAAGTCTGAATTCGACTCAGCTCTGAGACTATGCCAAGGTAGGGCAGAGTCCGCCTTTGGTGATAGTAGAGTATTTATCGAGGAGTATGTAAGCTCAGCAGAGCATATTGAATTCCAGGTTGTCGGGGATGGCTCGAAAGCAATCCATCTTGGAGAAAGATGCTGCTCCATTCAGAGAAGGCACCAGAAGATTCTCGAAGAGGGCCCTTGGATTAGTCGAGACGAAAGAGAAGATATCGGGGCTAGGGTAGTAGCAGGGGCGGAAGCTATCGGTTACAGAGGTCTAGCGACATTTGAATTCCTCAGGAACTCAGAGGGAGAATTCTACTTCATGGAGGTGAATCCACGAGTCCAAGTGGAGCACACAGTAACTGAGATGTTAACAGGAATCGACCTCGTCTCTCTTGGAATCATCGTTTCTTCTGGAGCCGATCTACCAATTACCCAAGAAGAAGTGGCATTGAATGGTCATGCTATCCAGGTTCGGATAAACGCAGAGAACCCAGTAACTCTCGAACCTTCTCCGGGAAAATTGTGGGATTGCCACTGGCCAGGGGGCCCTGGCATCAGGGTTGACTCTCATGGATTCTCTGGTTATGTGATACCCGAAGCATTTGACTCGTTGCTCGCCAAAATAATTTCTTGGGCTCCGAACAGGAACCAAGCAATAGGAAGATTAGACTCTGCTTTGGAAGAGACTATTCTTCTTGGAGTAGATACTTTGATCCCCCTCCACAGGGCGATATTGCAGGAATCAGACTTCATAGAAAGGAAAATTAGCACTGACTACCTAGAAACCCATGCAGATTTGCTAGTTGGTGGTGATTAGTTGGATTTAGTCATTGTTGGCAGTATTGGTTATGATGACATAGAAACGCCAATTACCACGGGATCGGATGTCCTCGGGGGATCTGCAGTTCATGCCGGCGTCTCAGCCTCCTTTCATCTTCCAGAGATCCCAGGAGGGGTCCGTCGAGTGGGTTTGGTGGCACCAGTTGGGAAAGACTTCTCTAATTCACACCAGTCCAAACTAGAAGGCCTGGGAATCGACTTCTCCGGTGTGGAAAGGTTGCCCGGTAAGACATTTCGTTGGTCGGGAAGATACTCGGGTACGATGGAGAACGTTGAAACCATTTCTACAGAGGTCAACGTTCTAGGCGACTTTACTCCTGAAATCCCCCAACCATGGAGGTCCCCGAATATTCTCTTCTGTGCCAATACCCATCCAGCATCCCAGGTTATGGTTCTTGATCAGTGTCCTAGCTCAGAGATTACAGCAATTGACACATTCATGTTGTGGATAGAGACTGAGTTTGAGGATCTCTCTTCTGCTCTCAGAAAGGCAGACTTGGCAATTCTCAATGAAGAAGAGGTATGTGCGATTTCTGGTGAGGAAATTTTCATGAAGGCTATCAAACCAATATTGTCCGGAGCTTGCCTTCACGGAGGAGAATCCGCCGGACAAGGACCAAGGGGATTGGTAATCAAACGGGGATCTTCTGGAGTTTTTGCACATCTCCCATGTGGGATAATTGCCCTCCCATCTTATCCAATTACTGAAGTTGTTGACCCAACCGGATGCGGGGATTCCTTCGCTGGGGCACTCTTGGCGAATATGTCCGGAAGAAAAGGAGTCTTGCATGATTTAGACTCAATGAGGGATGCCATGGTTCACGCGACTGTGTCTTCTTCGTTTACAATTCAAGGACTAGGTACGAACAAACTTCAGGGTCTCGAGAGGGGTCTCTACCATGCTAGAATGGACAGTTATCGCAGAATCGTAGGACTGTGATCATCCCAATCTTCTGAGTCCTGGGAGAGGATGTGGATCTTCCTTAGAAGAGGTCGGTTTTAGTTGATTAAACCTCAATGAATCATTTGACCCATCGAGTAGACAGGAGGTGGCTTCTTCTTCTCCCGAAAGACTCCTGACAATTGAATCGAGCTTGTCCCGAGCAGTGGAGGCATGATTGATTTTCCTCATTTCTCTCAAACGAGAACTAACATCTGCCTGGTGGTCTTGGTCACTCCTCAGTCTCATGTGTTGGGTGGTCTGGAATCTCTCAGTTTCTATCTCATTAGTTGAATCTGAATCCCCACCCTTACTCCTATCGATGGATCTACCCGGTCCCAAAAGACGCGATAGCCATCCTCCCGATACCGCAACTTTCGACTTCACACCAGACGACCTGCTTCCAGACATAGTAGAGGCAAGCCCCTTCAAGGCAGGATAGTCATCCAAATTTGCAGCCGGCATCCCTCTCAGTTTATCCAAACTCTGCGACCTTAACTCTTGCTTCGCCTTTGCTTGTCTAACTACTCCTGCTTTACACTCTTCCCTAACTGCCTCTTCAGTAGGGGGGGGTAGCAAGGAATTCAAGAACGGCTCAGTCGGAGCCCCAAATTCTTGATGTGCTTGCTTAATCATCTGAGCACTCGAATGTGTTCTCTCAACTGGTTCTGGAGGAGGGTTGAACTCAAAATCGAAAAGGCCCATGTCTTTTGTATTGGAGGCTTCTGAGACTGAATTCGAGTCGAATAGTCCACCCGGGGAGAACATGTCTAGACCCTCTGCGGCATCAGAGAAAGCAGAATCAATCCTAGTGCTCCCGTTTGAATCAGACTCCTTCTCCTTGTACCAACTGGGTGCCTCTTGCACCCCCCATGCTCTCTCGTATGCATTCTGCTTGGATGAATTAGGAACAGACACCCCTTCCCCATTACTCCCTTCCTTCACCAATTCGGGAGTTTCTGGCGATAATGGAGGGCCGAATATATTCAAATCATAATCTGATCGGATTCCTAGATTTGACTCGTTACTTTGCTCTTTATTGACTATTGCGTTTGTTTGAATCGTGATCGGGAGTGCAGCTAAAGGAGCCTGCCCCAACTGCCCAGTTACATCTCTGAGTGCCGGGAAAGTTGGAAGTTCGGATTCTAGATCCTCCAGACCCAGCAAAGCCTCTTGCATATCGCTACCATGCCTTACTCTATCAACAATCAGACATAATTTCAGAAGAGTTGCCTCACTGCCAGAAACTAGGTGCCTGTCACCAGAACCAGTTTCTATAGCTAGGATAGAATAACGAGAAACTATGTTCGCAATAATTACGGATGTTCCTAGTCCAACTGCCAACCAACTCATTGGTGCAAATATGGTTGTTATTCCCAGGTAAATCGAAATAATCCCTAGAATAACTGTGCCCGATGGGAGCATAGGGATCTTGAGATGCCTCATTCTCTCGATGGCAGCCAAATTAAGTCTGATGCCCTTTCCATCGAACCTTTCTATGGTAAGCTGTTGCTCAGTAATTACTGCACAATACTTCCCTCTCGCTCCGACCAAATAGAGACCGCCGATTAACTCGGCCTGTCTCTTCTCAGTCGAGCCATTAGGCTCGGCCAATCCCATCCGAACCGCCGAGCGGTTTATTCAAGGTATAAGTTCATGGGGGGTCGCCTATTGAAATCGCTTCACTTGGCGATGCTTCTTATCCCGCCGCTCCTCTCTTCAACGCATGGCGTTCCTGGCATCGTTTGCTAGTGCCCACATCTCCTTCTCATCATCTGACTTTGGTTCAAATTGCGGAATCTCGACGGGCTTCATAGACTCGTCAATGGCAACCATGAAGAAGAATCCAGAACAGATTTCTTCTCCCACCCATTCAGAACGGGATAGCCTACAGGAAGTCACATGAACCCCAACAGTTCGTGGTGAAGTCCAAACTACTCTCGACGTGGTCCTGATTATGTCTCCTTGAAAAGCCGGTCTCTTGAACTTCAAAGCGTCTACAGAAACGGTTACGAAATTCCTGTGTGCGAACTTCGAGGCAACCATTCCCGCAGATGTATCCATGATGGCCATTAGTCTGCCACCGAATAGGGTGTTAAGCGCATTTGTGTGCCCGGGAAAAACCTCATCCAGCACCACTACTGGTTCGTCTGAGAATGGTCTGTCACTATTCATCAAACACTCTCAGCGCGACACACTCCTTGAATCCTACAGTTTCAGGGACAACAAAACGGAGATTTACCGCTGACTTCAATCGAGCGATGCACCTCGGAGAAACATGGGAGTGCCAGATCTTAGATGGGAAACTTCCGTCTTTCGGGATCCAAATGGTGGTTCCGTTTTGCTCTGGCCCTATCTCCCATGTGTGCGCATGCCTCCGAAGATGAGACCAAGAGATTGGGATGGTTTAGCACTACTGTCCTCAGCCGATGAACTAGTTTCTCTGAAGGAGGAAGAGGAGCAGGATAAGTCCAACCCAGGGATACACATGGTGGCTGCAACTTCATCTGGAACTACTCTTGGAATGCTTGTTCGAGACCTTTCGGAACTAGATCTGGAGGGCCCATCTATTCCGGATCCAGAGAGAATCAGACTTCTCAGACACGCTGAGAACTCTAGAGGTGGAATGCCCATTTATGCAATAGAACCGGGAATAGATGACCCAGAGTGGGCAGATTGGCAATCCAGATGGGCCGATGAACAAGTCAGATTTAGGAATCTACTTGCCACAATAGGAAGATCTAGGAGGTGGTCCAAGATTCGAAAGGAGGCCATTAATAAGGTCACTCACTCAAGGCTAGCAAATCCAGATTTAGGTGCCGCATCAACAGTGTGTGCTGCTTGGTGGATAGAAGAGTCACTTTGTTTGACTGCGGAACTCGTCAAGGAGAGGGATTCAAGATTTTCCTCCAGAATTAGAGGGGCCCTCTCTAATCTCAGAGATAACGGACCAAGAGATTGGGGAGAAGACGGCCCAAACCTACTAGTCCTAGTTCAACAGGCTCATGTTCCCACTCTAGAGAATAGCCTAATTGCCTGTGAGTTCGTCGAGATACTGGAGAGGGCGCAATGAGCGGTTCTGAAATCAATATTGAGACTCAGTCATTCCGAGTAATTCCTTCCGAACCGATCATATTAGCAGATGCCGTGAGATTAGCAGGAGCGAGGAGCAACGGGGCATTCGCAGTAATTGAGCACGAGGAACCCAGAGCCCTCATTGTCGTCGACACAGATGGGTCATTACTGATTCATGGAATTTCCAACCACGAAGCAGCCTCGTTAATCGCTGAGGAGACTCTTCTCAGTATCGGCATCTCCGAAAAGGGACTTGTAGTAGAAATGGGAGAGGTTCTTGCCAGTTTCTCTATTGGAAGAGCTGTATTAATCAGTCTGGCAGCAGAACGATTCAAGGATGCAGAACACGACCTCAGGCTAGATGCACTCCGAATCACAGCAAAGAGGCATAACTGTACAATCCTTCTTTTCAACAACGGCAAAGGAATTGTGTCGGGCCAGTCATCTCGAAAGGTCGCTGAAATGGCAGTCTCATATTGGATCTCGAAATTGTCCGAAGAAGGCGCGTTGGCGTGAGAAAATGTTGAATAAAGGAAAGTGGAATGGGCCTATTTTTGATCAACATATGCATCTCGATCGGTCACATCGATTCCTAGATGCAGTGTCCGACTTCTCGAAATCCGGTGGAACCGGACTCATGCTCGTACACAAACCAGCATTCTCTCAATCCTTGCCATCGGACATTTTAGGGTACAGGGAAGCCTATTCAGAAACAATTTCCATGGCCGAGGAGATTCGTATGAATCACGACCTAGATGTGGGTGTTGTTCTCGGACCCCATCCAGTGGCTTGGGAAAATCAGATAGCAGAATTGGGATTAGAGAAATCTTCAGAGTTACACTTGCAAGCAGTTGATTTAGCATTGGAGTATATTGATTCGGGGGATGCCCATTGTCTCGGAGAGGTTGGGAGGCCACATTACGCAGTTGAAGAGGAAACTTGGTATGAAGCAAACGAAATGCTGTTGGAGGTACTTTCGATGGCATCTTCAGCTAAGACATCAGTCCAACTACACGTCGAGGACAATGGCGGGGACACATGTTTCGAGTTGAGCCAACTATGTAGGTCATCAGGACTCCGTTTGGACCGTGCTATCCGACATTATGCCCCTCCAGATGTTAGTTCCGACTTCACTCATGGCCTCTCGGCTACTGTCAATGTTGGAAAGGGCAGCGTTGCAACTCTGACCGAAACAGTCAGCATGGCCAGTGCTCCTTGGGGGATGGAAACAGACTATCTCGACGATAGTAATAGGCCGGGAGCAGTATTGGGTCCAAAGACAGTCCCAAAAAGAACTCACGAATTGAGTTCCAGTCTGCTCTCGTCGGGATGGTCAGAATCCGAGGTTGAGTCTTTGCTGATAAAGGTCCATTCAGAATGGCCAAAATCACTCTATGGAGTCTGAGCGTAATCTCAATCTTGGTGTGAAGATCATCAATAAACCGGTAATGAACATGACTAGGGATACTCCTAGGAACTGCAATTCCCCTAATGGAAGTGGCATCCCCCTTGATTCCATAAGCATCCTCAACAAAGGCCCATTTATTGGAAGGAAAAATAATACCAGAAAAATACCAAACCTCTGCCTGAGCATCATGACAATCCGTGCAGGCACTCACTTTTCAAATCCCTTAGTAAACCGAATCGATTTAGAGATACTATACGTCCGCCGAGTTCAGGCGCCTGTAGTGAAGGGGTTATCACAAGAGGTTTCCAACCTCTTGTCCCGGGTTCGAATCCCGGCGGGCGCACCATTTTCCTTTCTATGAGCGTAGAAATTAGTTAATTGAGACTGAAGCATTGAAACACACCTTGCTTTACGAAACTCCGTGACAGCAACCGAGCAAGAGGGGGCCGCAATAGGTACGTCACTAAGCAAAGACATGTCGGAGATGGCAGATGACCGCCAAGTAGTCGGCAGGAAGATATGGAGGGTTGTTCCGTACATCACCAGATACTGGAAAAAGGCACTTGGAGGAATTCTGGCAAACGCCGGCGCCCGTGCATTCGATCTAATTCCGTTCATCGCAATCGGAATGGCCGCAGACTATTACCAATCCAAGACCTTCACGAACTCCACAATCGAGGGACTAGTAAAATGGGAGGCAATCCCAGACTTAGGCCCCATCGATTCCATAGAACTGGGATTCGGGCTCTTGATCATGGTCTGTTTCACTTTCCTAGCGTTTTTCCAGGGTCTTAGCAATCAAATGTGGCAATCCACTGCATATATGGCACAGCATGATATTCGAATGGATGCAACTAACTCGCTATTGAATATGGAAGCATCGTACTTTGAGAGCAGACAGACTGGCAATCTAATGTCTGTCCTCTCGGCAGATGTCGCACAACTAGAGGACATCATCTCAGATGCGAGTACTAGCATGATACGAATCACTATCACATTCTCAGCTGCATTCTTCATCATGTTCTGGATGTCTCCAAAACTGGCTGTAATCCTTTTCGCCCCATTGGTAATCATCGTGCCAATGGTCATCTGGTTCTCCACTAGGGTCCAGAGGAAGTACAGGAAGCAGAGAGAGAGTACTGGGGGGATAGTCGCAATTTTGGAGAATGTACTTACTGGTATCACTGTCGTTCAGGCGTATAACGCCAAGGAGTTTGAGATTTCAAGAATCGGAAGGCAGAGTGGCGATTACCGCGACGCAGCTGTTCAAGCTGCATTCGTTCGGAATCGCTTTATCCCTGGTATATACGTGGTTGCAGGTATTTCATTCGGGCTACTCACATCAGCAGGTGGTTGGGTGATGGAATCGGGCGAGATAACTGTCGGGCAGTTCGTTACATTCCTCCTCATTTCCACTAGAATGACTATGCCGATGTTTATTCTTGGAATGCTGATAAACCAAATCCAGAAAGGAGAGGCTTCATCCAAGAGGGTTTTTGCTATAATCGACTTGGAACCCTCAATTTTCGACAAGGAAGGAGCAGTTCCTCTCGAGGGCCCTATCGAATCCATTCGTTTCGATGACGTCTCCTTCGCATATCCAACATCGGAGAATAATGCCCTAAATGGGATCTCACTCACAGCCTCCTCTGGAGAGTTCCTTGGGGTGATGGGGCATACCGGAGCAGGTAAGAGCACGATACTGAAACTGATCGAGAGATTTTACGAGCCACAGGGTGGAAGAGTGATGATCAATGACAGGGACATCAACGAATTCCAGATAGAATCGATTAGGGAAAGAATCGGTTTCGTCTCCCAAGATCCTTTTCTTTTCTTTGGAACTATAGGTGAGAATGTGGCTTACGCTCGCGAACCAACCAATGAGCAGATTCTCAGTGCTCTAGAAGCCGCCGGCGCAACTGAGTTTATTTCCAACCTTACCGATGGTTTGGATACGATGGTGGGCGATAGGGGCGTGATGCTTTCAGGAGGTCAGAGGGCGAGAATCAGCTTGGCCCGAGCACTACTAAAAGATCCTGACTTACTCATTCTGGATGAGGCCAGCGCGGCTCTTGACGCAGAGACGGAGAAACGCATTCAGGAGTCTCTTTTCGGAAACATAAATGGTGGAAATAAGAGAATAACGATTGCAGTAGCACATCGTCTTGCAACCATTAGGAATGCCGATGAGATAGTTGCAATGGTCGACGGTGCAATCGTCGAGCGCGGATCACACAGTGATTTGATCGATAATGACAACGTCTACGCATCCCAGTGGTCAATACAGACTGGAGAACTAGGTGCCTTGGGGGGATAATCTTGAATGAAACCCAGATTCCCTGGGTTTTCGTTGAACCTGGTTCGGTTTTGGTTGGTTCCGATAATCGCTCAATTCTGTTCGGAGGGATAGGCCCTCGGCACGAGGTCATCGTAGAATACCCATTCCGAATTTCAGAACGGCCGTTAGATTTCGAAGAAGCTGTTAGTCTTACAGAAGATACTGAGATGGAACTTGTATCCGATTCTGAATGGCAGTTGGCATACTCAAGAGGTCTATTGTCGGGCGATGACGGATCTACAGAATCTTTGGCAGACTCGGCCCAAGATTACTGGGGAAAGGCCTGTGATGGCAGACCTTTCGTAAATGACCACCAAAATCCCAAGATAATCCGAAGATGGAAATCGGACCATGCAGAAACACTCACGGTATTCGTCCAGGGCAGTGCTGGAGGAACCGCGGCCGATGGAGTCAGGTTGGTAGTCAGAGAACATTCTGGATGGGGTGACAATCCCATAGAAGTCCCCAGGGAGAGCATTTACTCAAGTATACTGATTGAGGAGATATTGCTTTGTCTAATAGTAGGAATTTTCCCTTCTTTCGTTTGGGCTTTCTTCAATGCTAACCCTGGATACATCCAAGAAGGTTGGTTGAATCTGATTCTAGGAGGGGTATTCTTCAGCATCTTCACAATGCTATTTTGGCGTCCGAAGCAGCCTACCTGGTATATTGAATCTGGACGCATGGTCCCTAGGAGAGAGAAGAAATAACTTGATTGACTAGTCTCTATCTCTGTCATCTATCTGGGAAGTGTGGCTTCCTGTTGCGATACTAATTCTGGCTTTGTTTATTCCAATGCCGTAATCCCACAGTAGCATGAATGAGACTATCGATGAAAGAATGACGGTAGCAGGGCTCTTGTTAGGGGACGGTCCTAGCATTGCTCCGGACCAAGCAATTATGTTGAACAAGACTGCCAGTGTAGGAAATTGATGGACCGATGCCCTTTCTATTCCAAGTGGGACTGAATCAGTGGAGATGTCCCAGAATGACGGCCAAGCCAGGCCTCCATTTAGGCACCCCCAAACGAATGCGGCTAGGGAAATGCATACAAGAATCGGAAATATAGAAACCAAACTATGACTCCAACCCCATAGGTCAGGATATCTTCTTCCCGCCAGAGTCCTAACTAGACCGTAGTTCCTAATCTGCTTCCTGACTCTTCTGAGATTCCGTCTCCGATGCCATATAGTTGCACTCCCATCTGACCAGAGTCTATGTTCCGCTGACTTGATTCGGTGGTCAAGCATTACATCTTCAGCCCCTATTGCTCCAGGGTCAAATCCACCAACTTCTTCCAAAACCTTTCTTCTGTATGCAGAGTTCACTCCTGGTAGTTGCTCCACCTCCTCAATATCCCGTTCCGATCTTCTGCCGTAATTTGTCCCAGCAGTGAGGAATTTGTTGCAGAAAGCAACATCAATTGCCATCTGCCATATGGTAGATTCACCAATAGGTGCGAAATTTGGCCCACCCACTCCTGAAACCTCTGAACGTTCAAACCATCTCTCCAGTTTTTCGACCCAGTCCCGAGGGACAATAACATCATCATCAGTGAAGAAGACCAATTCTGAATCTGTCTCTTTGATGGCTACGTTACAGGCATCTGCCCTATTCCTAGAACCCTTGTCGTCGATATATCTGAATCCCCTGTCTTCAGTCACCTGTTTTCCAGAGTCCCCTGCCGGTCCAACAACTGCCACCTCCATTTCTTTAAATGTCTGGATCGACAGACCATCTAACACTACTGCCAGTTCTACAGAGTTGTCTATTGTGGGAATGATGACGCAAACCCTGCTTGACACGAGAAGTCCGGAGAGGGATGCATTGATGAGTTCACGGGTCAGTCATTGACAATACGTGGCGCTAGGAAATAGGTCCACCTCGCTCCACCTTCGTTACTCATCCAAGTAAGTCTGAGGGGGTACTTCTCCTCGAACTCAAGGGAGACCACATCCGTGAAACCTCCAGCAAGCTTCTTTGTCAATTCTCCTAGGTACTGTAGCGAGTACGTTGAATGAGTGGGAGATGCGCAGATGAGATCGCTTAACTCTCCTGACTCGAACTTCACATTCACTCCCTCGCCCGCCTCAACCGTGACAGACACAGCAAGTTGATTCTTGTCCATGCTAAGGTCCACTTCTCCTCCTACAAACTTCGCAGCTCTCAAAGCCCTCGAAAGCTTCTCAGAGTCAATAGTGGCCTTTGACTTGAATTCCAGAATAGGTTGGTTGGGGTTGTCCATCGTACTGGTATCAATTCCTCTGAGAATCATTAGAACCTCGCCAACTCTGATGTTTATTGCCCCAACTGCATCGTCGTAATCGATCTCAACGAGATCACTCGGCCCTGCAAGTGTAAGTAAATCTCGCATCTTCTGAAGGTCAAGACCAATTTCCACAGGCTCGACTTCGTATGTTTCGAAGCACTCGTCTGCAATCGTGGCTGACAGAAGCGCGACGTGAGAACCATCTACTACGGATACACTAAGCCCCTTTTCTCCCCAAACCAATTTTGCCTCAGAGGTCAGGACTGATAGGATATCCACTATTTCTCTCATTAGTTGCTGCTTGGCTGTAATCCTCAGCATGTGCTCACCTCGATTCTCATCTACTTTATAGGAGGCTCTTGATGCTTATTGGCACCAAGTCAGCATAATCTACTGGTACTCCCTCCACCTATGCTTGCACTCGAGATTTGCGCAAGTGCAGAACTTAGTCTCCGGTTCGTCAGAGGATCTAGTTTGCTGCAAGTGGACGTAAGCATTTCTCTCATTGCACTTAGGGCAGATATAGTCGCCCTCTCTAAGAGTTCCCTGAGGCCCATCCTCTTGTACGACCTCAGTCAGATGCTTCAGAGACTTTGAATCAGTGGTGGCGGTGGTCTTGGACAGATCGATAGTCTTTCCTGTCATGGGGTCGGTAAATTCGGAACCTTTTCCATCTTCGCCTGAGAGGGGGCCTTCATAGCTACATTTGTAATCTGGGCACTTAATCCAACCTCTCTCATCAGGGTAGGAAAGAGAACCACACTCGGGACAAAACATCTCTCTCACCTTACCGAATTAACGAGAACGGAATAACGCTAAGCCTGCCGACTATTCAACTATTCGTTTTATTCTTTCATTCATAATCCGCACCGTTCAAGCCATCATGCCTGTTGGAGGGGCCATGAAAATTCACTTCGATTGGCGCCTGTCACGTGTAGTCGATGATCAGGGAAACATTGCCGATGAGATAGTATGGGACGGCCCAATGTCTCCATTTGGCCTGGCTAAACGACTATTGAAGATCCAACAAGGTCGAAAACTTCCAGAAGTTATCACTCTTGCCGAGAGATTTCCAGATGCCGAAATAAATCCTCTTGGTTCTCTATCAGATCCAAACTGGCCGAAGGCGGAAGAATCGGATGAACTCTTCCAGAGAGCCACACTGACATTAGCGAAGATGGGAGTCGCCGAATCTTCTGGGGACATGGACAGGAGGCTTGACATGTTAGTCTCAGCAACTCTGGAAGCAAGGTCCTCTTGGACGACTTCAGAATCACGTTGTATTGAGTGGGCCGGATTTTTCATCACCGAGGCTGACCTTGATTCTCAGAGGGGCGAGATTCCCTCTGCGATCTCCTCTTCACAATCCATCGTCGAAGCATCAGAGAAACTTGGAGTAAACCCGCCAAAGCACCTCCCTTCAGATTCCGAGTGGTCATCCATGGTTTCACATGCTTTAGCCGTGACATCTTCTTCCGACATACTCGAACAATTGGAGGTCTCGATTAGGGAAATGGCAACTCTTCACGTCCCATCCCTAAGCGCTCTTCTGGGACCCATATCTGCTGCCAAGTTGGTCTCCCTAGCCAGAGGGAGGGAGAGGCTCGCTCGGATGCCTTCTGGCTCACTCCAGGTTCTCGGTGCTCATGCTGCCATGTCTGCACACAGAAGGGGAGCACCCCCTCCAAAACACGGGTCCGTCCTCTTCTCTATGCCACAAGTGAGCCGATCCCCCAGGTGGGTCAGGGGAAAGATTGCACGATATCTAGCGGGAAAGGCAAGCATTGCAGTGAGAGTTGATCACTTCGATGGAGAGACATGGGGGAAATCTCAGATAGATGAGATAAATGGTGAGATTGAGGCAATCAAGGCAAAGTTCCCTAAACCCCCCAAGAGGAAGTGAGGAATGGCTAACAAGGCAAAATCTATTGTTTGGGGGGTCAGAAGAGAAGGGCGAACCCTTTGGACTAGGAACGCAGTGAAAGGAATTTCAGTAAGGGGTGAAAGGAGGAAAAGAGATGGCAGAATTGAGTGGCGGCGATGGGATCCTACCAAGTCTAAGGTAGCCGCTGCATTACTCAGAACGAGAGCTCAACCATCTTCTCTTCTCCCAGATCCGGGTTCGACATGCCTGTATCTCGGTGCTTCCAGCGGCGGGACTGTCAGTCATATACACGATTTCGTTTGTGGTGCTGATAACCATCATGGCGGACAGGTGGTGGCAGTGGAGATATCTCCTCGGATGGTCCGTGATCTGGTAACTCTCTCTGATAGGAGAGCGGGACTGATCCCAGTATTAGGTGATGCAAGGAAGCCCGCACAGGTCGCCGCATTCATCAGGGGGAAGGCAAATTGGATTCATCAGGATCTCAGCATAGCAGACCAGGCCGAGACTTTCGTAAAAATGGCAACTACGTTTCTTTCTCCGGGGGGAATCGGTCTTCTTAGCTTGAAGGCAGCAAGCGAGAGGTCATCCGAGGGAGACGACAACTCAAGGTTCCAGAAGGCGGAGCGGATACTTAGAGATTCGGAACTAGTTCTGCTAGAGAGAATCGACTTGACTGGATTGGAAGAGCAACATGTGGTATTCTCTTGCGCTCAAGCATCTGCGAGAAGTAAGGCTGCAAACAGCCCCCCATAGAACAACATCAGCAGTATGAATAGGCCAATACCTATCCAGGAGATAATCTGTGCAGCCTTTGCCATTCCTTGGTCGGGATGTCCGGGGTAATTGCTCGTTATTGCGAGAGCCCCATTTGCCAGGATTAGGCCTGGCACTGCAGTGCATACCGAGCACATCACTAAGCCCAGAATACCAAAGACTAGGGCCAGAACTGCATTCGTCTGAGGGAGGATCATCCCGGGGCCACCATACCCCTGGACGTAGATTTGCTCTGGAGCTTGGTTCGAAACAGCCGGACTCCCTTCAAGAATCACGGTCTCAGAAGGATTCTCCGTTGACTTTTCTGAAGAAACCCAATCTGGAACATCACTCTTCTCCATGAATATACGAACAAGTATTGAGAGATAACGTTGTCGAAACTATTCCGAAAGGTAATGACCCACCTCTATGACCAATATACGTGCCAGAATTGCCTGAGGTCGAGACTGTCCGCCTTGGGTTGGAAAAGCATCTTCTCGGACGAAAGATTTCGGCAGTCGACCTCAGGCGTAGTGACCTGAGGTTTCCCTTCCCACGAGATTTCGTTTCATCACTTCGGGATCGCTTGATCCAGTCAGTGGATCGTCGAGCAAAGTATCTGCTAATTCGTCTAGAAGGTGACCTAACGTGGCTCAGCCACTTGGGCATGTCTGGGAGATGGACACTAATCGGAGAAGGAATAGAGAGCAAACCCGGGAGATTCTCTAACGGAGCTCCGATCGGTAGCGGGGACGGCCCTCATGATTGGGTGGTCGTCCACCTAGATAACGGAAGCAAGGCAGTTTACTCCGATCATCGAAGATTTGGCTTCATGGACTGCTTCCCTACATCAAAACAAGATAGCCACAAAATGCTTTCCAATCTTGGTCCCGAACCAACTCCAAATCATCTTGTTCCAGAAGAACTAGGTGACGGACTCAGAGGGAAGAGTACACCAATCAAGTCGGCCCTTCTGGACCAGCGAGTTGTTGCCGGGCTCGGGAATATCTATGTTTGTGAGATTCTGCACAGAGCAGAAGTCTCTCCTAGGAGAAAGGCGAGCAGTGTAGCCGGTCAATCCGGAGTCTCACGCAGAGTGGAAAGGATAACGGCAGCTACCCATGATGTGATTACCGAGGCTATCGATGCGGGAGGTTCGACTCTGCAAGACTTCAGAGGCGTAGATGGCGAAGAAGCGATGGGATATTTCGTCCATAATTTCCAAGTCTATGGGAGGGAGGGCCTGGGGTGCATAAAGGAAGATTGCCTCGGAACCATCAAGAGAATTGTTCAGTCTAACAGGTCGACCTTCTATTGCTCATCTTGCCAACACTGATGCCTCTTATTCATGGTGCTGGGACATCTCAATACCCCTCACCAGTGCAAGAAGAACCTCGTTCCTAGGGGTCGGGATTCCAAGTTCCTCGCCCTTGGAAACTACTGCTCCACAAAGAAAATCAATCTCTGTTTTCCTTCCTGCCATCAGATCTTGCAGCATCGAGACTCTATTCTCAGAAGTAGCAGTAACGACTTTCCTCAGGTATTCTTCGTTGTCCATCGCCCCCAAGTCAATCCCAGATGCTCGTGCAACAGATTCTGCTTCCCTCATCGCCTCGAGAGATTGTGCCCATAGCTCAGGGATTTGGGACAGAGCCCCGTTCCTAACACCTGCAATCGCACATATTGGGTTAATCGCGACGTTGATCATCAGTTTCCTCCAGATTTCTTTCTCGATGTCGGATGACCATTTGGGATTCAAACCAGCCTCTTCCAGAAGAGAAACAAACTCTGATGTAGTCGGATCCGGCTCGGATCCATCCATAGTACCTAGGAAAATAGAACCTCTTCCAGTCCAATGCACGCTACCTTCCCCATCTCTCCAAGCCGAGTGAGTGGTGGACCCTCCAATCACACTGTTCCAACCAACTCTGCTAGCAATAATTCCTGCATGTCCAAGACCGTTTTGGATGCTTACTGCAACTCCATTTTCCGACAGTATGTCTTCTGCTATGGAAGAAAGTGAAGTTGTTGAATTTGCTTTTCCAGCGACAATAGCCACATCACAAGAACCGCACATAATCTCCTCTAGTGGACCCTTCTCACTGTCAAGTAGGAAATAACGCTCTCTGGGTATCATCTCCATAGATCCTTCTGGGGTGAAGATAGTTAGTCCAGATTCGATAAGTTCAGCTGATCTTCCCCGGGATACGCATACCAACTCTGCACGAGTATCCGCTAAGCAACCAGCAATGACGCCACCCAGAGCGCCAGTTCCTAGGATAGCGACTCTCACTCAGCATCCCTCCGAGGGGCATCTCGCTGAAAGATGAACCGTAATTCCCGACTCATCCGCCGTGATCCACACCGCTCTCTCGAGACTTGAAAGGCCTACCTCCTTCACTGTAATAGAAGTGCTATCACCAGATTCAATCCAGTCGATGATGGAGACTTCCCAAATTCCGCTTTGCGGAGAGTCGCCATGCCATTCTACAGCAAGATTCATTCTTCCCGCTGCTCTGTTGAAGACCATGATTTCCTCTACATCAAGTCCACGATACAATCCATTAGGATGGACATAGACATCCACCGACTCTTTAATGCTGAATGCCTCCATGGTTTCGTCATTGTGACATAATGCAAGCCATCCCTCTGTTCCAATACCAATCGTCCCTTCACCACTAAGATTTCCCGTGATTCTCATAGCAGTGTAGTTCCCCATCTCTACAGACCAGTTCGAACTCGTATTAATTTGAGCCGCCACATCGCTAGAAGGGCAGAATGGAGAGCCAGAGTCTGAGTGGTAGAAGACGTCTCCTACTGCTACAAATTCACTCGGAACTACCCATAGTCCATCCTCGACCTGGATTAGTGGCTCTGTACCATCAATCGGAATTGCCCAAGGCCCGCTCGTCGAATTTTCTCTGATTAAGTAAACCACTGGGCCAAAAACCCTCCCTTGGCCGTCGAATAAATCAGAGTTCTGAATTGCCCCTTCGTGACCCCTGAGGCACACTTCCTGCACTCCAAAACTCAGATTGCTACCATTCATTTGTTCCCAGTAAGAACCTTCAATGGAAAGCACTCCTCCTTCTCCAGCATCCATCTCAGAACAAATAATCGGATTTTCTGAGTCTCCTGTAAGGTTCCAATAAGAATCAACAAAACCCTCATCGTCATGGCTTGAGAGTTTTATCAGATGTTCCACCTCGAAGCCAGAGATCTCAACAAGTATCTTGAGTAAGTGAGGGGAAAAATCTTCTTCCGGAGGTGTGATTACTATTGGTAGTTCAAGGATTTTATTCTGCGTCAATCCATCGAATCTGCATACTTCAGAAAACTCTGAACACGAGTAGTTCAGTCCCCAATCATCTGGGTCCGATCCCTCGACTCTGAACTGTAGCCAGCCTGATACTGGCATCACCCCCCGTGGCTCCAGAATTAGGAGAATCTCCTCTCCGACCCCTGCTTCGAAATGCAACTCCTCTGGCCATTCATCGGTAGAAATTCCAGCAATGTAGTCTTCCATTTCGTACGAAGGAACAGTTCCGGGTAATCCTGCCAGCAGAACGATTGCTGCAATTGCTACGAAACGACTTCTGAATCTCTCTTCCAGTCCGATATGTTCGTCTAGGATTATTGGCTGAGGCAGACTGTCTGGATTGAATCTCTGCCATGCAGCTACAAATGCGAGGAAAATCCAAGGGGTCCACTGTGCGGTTGCGAATACCACTACCATAACAAAGAGAACCAAAAGGAAAATCGAGGTCTGTGTGCGCCCGTTCCTCATCTCGGATGGACCGATAATTGCGTACAGCAACCTATCTCCAGGAAGTCCCGGAATTGGGAGCATTAATCCCCATCCAACGATGGAAAGGCCAACTCCAGCAATTCCGATTGGATGCAACCATTGTAGTCTAATTCCCAATTCATTTCCCATCCAAGTCTCGACCAGATAACCTGTGAATAGGCTCGTGTCGAAGACTGTCGGGGCTGCAGTGAGTTCGGGAGGGTTACTTGGCGTCATCATGAGTCCCAAAATGGTCAGAATGTTACCAGCCAAGAAAAGAACGATTGGTACTGTAACTTCGATTGAGCCCAAGGCTCGTCTATTCGGCATTGGGACAAGATCCGGTTTCCTCTGCCCCAGAGCTCCAATAATTCCGAATGACCACCAAGTAGGGATTGGGAAGACAATCGGAGTAATGTGGCCGATTTCAATTCCATACTTCCTTGCCACCAATACTCTGCAATAGCTAGCTAGGAAGAATGAAAGCATCACTGGAATTGTGAAGAAGAGGGATGACTGGACGATTTCGCTTATTCCGGATTCTCCCTCATATTCGTATTCAGAAACCCAATGCGATCCCACTAGAGTCATGAATGCTGCCATCACAGTCCATAGCACGACTTGCTGATAGCCTTCCATTACCGAACTTCCCGAAGGCATTCTTGAAATCGTCATTACTGGAGGATTGCTGTCCTCTAGCGAACCGATTAATCCCATTGGGTCCAAGTGCACATTGAGTTGGAGTAACTGTTCTCCCACTTCTCGGCCATCTATTCCCTGAACTTCCCAGGAATTCGGATAAGCACCTTCACTTCCAAGATCGAAGAATCTTGAGGTAATCACTTCTAGAAGCTCACGTGTGCCCCAAGTCTCATTATCGACCAAGATTTCTTCGGGCATGCTGCTCACTTCCTGACCCTCCTCAAGGGATGTCAGTTTTGACCCCTACTCTTGTCCAACTCACTTGTTCTTGAAGCGCTTCAGACGGAAGATTTCCTCTCTTTCCATCTCTTCAAGTCTTAGTTGGATGAAGGTCTGAGCCTCTTTCATCTCTGGAATAACTTTGAATTCAAGCGCATTAACTCTCCTCTTTGTGGCCTCTATCTCCTCCAACAGTCTCTTCAGAGTCGCTTCCATCTCGGCCGCCTTGACAACTTTCTCCACCAAAAGTGAGTATGAGTCCGCTGCCTCGTCGATATAGGGCGAGCCCCCCACCATCCCAAGACCCCTATCCTCCGCTGAGAGCTTCAGGTTCTGCCCCTCGACCTTCGGTACCACCACTCCCATTATGTTGCGCCGTGAAACTTCTACCTCAGGATGCTTGGATGAGGCTATTGCCGCACTCTTGACGGATAACCCACCCTCTATCGAGGATGCCAGGTTGATTGCCTGAACCGCATCCCTGAAGGTGCCAACCAATTCCTCCCTAGCAGATATCATCTCAGAAAGTAGGATTCGGAACTCGTGGAATAGTCCATCTCTCTTCATCTTCAGGAGATTGTATCCGCTAGAGGTCTGCTTGATCCTCCTCTTGAGGTTGATCAACTCAGATCTGGTCGGTTTGATGTCTAGGGCCATGTGACATTCTCCTTGCTATCTCACTCTTCCTTCTTGTCCGTAGGGTGATACTTGTCAATCCACTTCTGCTCTAGCCTCACTAGAAACTTGGTGTCGATGTTCGACAGTAGGTCCCAAGCAAGGTCAAGAGTTCCTTCTTGGATGGGCCTGTCCTCGTCCCTGCCCTGTCTCAGGAATTGGTCCTCGAATATATCAGAGAACTTGAGCATCTGGAGATCCCTCTCGTTCAATGCATCTTCGCCGACAATTGCCACTAGGCCCCTGAGCTCCCTTCCTTGTGCATAGGCAGCGTAAAGCTGGTCAGAAACCGACTTGTGGTCCTCACGAGTCTTACCAGGACCAATCCCGGCGTTCATCAGACGACTTAGTGAAGGGAGGACATTGATTGGTGGGTAAATCCCCTTCTGATGCAACTCTCTCGAGATGACAATCTGGCCTTCAGTGATGTATCCTGATAGATCAGGGATTGGATGCGTGATGTCGTCACCGGGCATGGTCAGGATGGGGAATTGTGTGATGGACCCCTTCTTGCCCTTGACTAATCCGGCCCTCTCGTATAGCATTGCAAGATCTGTGTACATGTACCCCGGATAACCACGTCTTCCCGGAACTTCTTCTCTAGCCGCTCCAATCTGCCTCAGGGACTCGCAGTAGTTTGTCATATCAGTGTAGATCACGAGAACGTGATAGTCGTGCTCGAAAGCAAGGTATTCGGCAGCTGTTAGTGCCAGTCTCGGAGTAATCAGTCTCTCCACAGCTGGGTCATCTGCTAGGTTGACGAAGAGCGCTGCGTTCTCCAGTGCACCCGTCCTCTCTAGGTCGTGAACAAAGAAGTTGTATTCTTCCGCTGTGATTCCCATTGCACAGAAGACAACCACGAAGTCATCATCACTGTCAACCAGCTTTGCCTGTCTTGCAATCTGCAATGCAATGTCATTGTGTGGCAATCCACTAGCACTGAATATCGGTAGTTTTTGGCCTCTGACCAATGAGGTACAGGCATCAATCGCCGAAATCCCAGTCTGTATGAAAGACTTTGGACTCTGTCGCGAGTATGGGTTGATTGCAGCACCAATGATGTCAGCCATCTCGTCGGCAACAATCTCTGGTCCACCATCCCTAGGTCTACCTGCACCATCAAGAATTCTTCCGATAAGCCCCTTGCTCACAGGCAGCTTGAACACATCTCCTAGGAACTTGACTCCAGTTTGCCTGTCAATCGATGCTGTCCCCTCGAAAACCTGGACTATGACCTGATCATCAGATGTGTCCAGAACCTGTCCGTTCTTCATTGAGCCATCACTGAGCCTTAGCTGGACAATCTCTCCGAAGGACACCGGTTCAGTCTTATTTAGGAACACCAGTGGCCCCTTTACGTCTGTAATCGTTCTGTATTCCTTTCCACTCATTGTATCACCTCAGTTTGCCCCCATAGTAGCAGAAATCTGCTTGCCCATCTCAGACACCAGATCTCCGATTTTGTCATTGTATCCCTTCTCAAAGCGGCCTCTCATCAGGTCCGTCCTTGCTGGGACGTTGACAACGTCTTCGAGCTGAGCCCCACCCGCGATTGCCTTCTTCGCTTCCTCTTGGAAGCTCAGAATTGCCCTCGCCATGTCATATTGAAGCTTCAGATCGCTGTAAGTATCTACATCGTGGAAAGCATTCTGCTGCAGGAAGTACTCTCTGATCATCCTGGCAACTTCCAGAGTCAACTGTTGATCAATTGGCAATGCATCAGAACCGACTAGTTGAACAATCTCTTGCAACTCTGCTTCAACTTGTAGTAGAGTACTAATTTCTGTTCTTACCTCTGGGAAGTCGGATGCTATATTATCTCTGTACCACTTATCCAGGGCCTGTGGATAAAGGCTGTATGAATTCAACCAGTTGATTGCTGGGAAGTGACGTTGCCTCGCTAGTCCAGCATCCAATCCCCAGAACACCTTAACTATCCTCAATGTTCCCTGACTCACTGGTTCTGATATGTCTCCTCCCGGGGGGGAAACGGCTCCGATAACTGATACGGAACCGTCATCGCCTGCTAGGGTCTGGACCCTGCCGGCCCTCTCGTAAAACTCTGCAAGTCTGCTGGAAAGATATGCGGGATAACCCTCTTCGCCAGGCATTTCCTCTAGTCTGGAAGAAATCTCCCTCATTGCCTCTGCCCATCTACTTGTCGAGTCGGCCATTAGGGCCACATTGTAGCCCATGTCACGGAAGTATTCAGCTATCGTGACTCCTGTGTAAACCGATGCCTCCCTAGCGGCTACTGGCATGTTTGATGTGTTTGCGATCATCACAGTCCTATTCATCAGCGGCGTGTTCGTATTTGGGTCAATTAGATGTGGAAACTCGTCGAGAACCTCAGTCATCTCGTTACCTCTTTCCCCGCACCCTATGTAGACGACTATTTGGGCGTCTGACCACTTGGCTAGCTGCTGTTGAGTCACCGTCTTGCCTGATCCAAAAGGCCCGGGAATTCCAGCTGTTCCGCCCTTTGCGAGTGGGAATAGGAAGTCGAGTATTCTCTGCCCAGTCATCAGTGGAACGTCAGGAGCGTACTTCTGGATGAATGGTCTTGGATGCCTTACAGGCCATTCCTGCATCATCGCAATTTCGGTCCCATCCTCTAGTTTGCACACCGTCTCGGTGATGTTGAATGAACCCGACTCAACACTCTTGACAACTCCGCTCTTTCCAGGAGGGACCATCACTCTGTGCTCGATAGTCTCGGTTTCCTGAACGATCCCAATGATCTGTCCTGCGGAAATCTCGTCTCCAGCCTTGATGGCTGGGTTGAATTCCCACTTTTTCTCAAGATCTAGTCCGTCTGCATCCACTCCTCGGGTGATGAAGACTCCCATTGTTTCCTCCAACTTTGGTAGAGGTCTCTGGATACCATCGTAGATCTGTGTCAGAAGGCCCGGACCCAATTGGACTGACAGAGTCCGACCTGTCCTAACTACTGGTTCCCCGGGGCTGATTCCAGATGTCTCTTCGTACACCTGTATCACTGATTGGTCGCCATGCAGTTCGATTACTTCTCCCATCAAACCTTCATTCCCGACTCTCACCACCTCGTACATTCGAGGTGCTATCCCTATCGCTGTTACAACTGGTCCGGAAATCCGGTATATTACTCCATTTTCTTCACTCATTTTTTCACTTCCTTTATTGTTCGAATCTTATTTCCAAAGGTCGACACCAAGTGCCGACTTAATCGACTCTCGGAGGGTATTGTCCTCCTCGGCCCCTATGCCCAATACAGTGGGCGTAATGCTCTCAGAGAGTTGCAAACGCAACCTCTCCGGGAGCCTCATTAAATCGAAGTTGTCCACTACAACAACTCCTACTTCTGCCTGATTGAGGAGATTCCGGAGAATCTCCGCCATCTCTTCGTCATCAGACGGGTTGTACAGGTTTTCTACGCCTGCGAGTTGGAATCCTAGTGTGAATTCCAAGGGGCCTACTACTGCAATTTCCATCTCATCACCTCAGTAGTCCATGTGCGCTTCCAGTACTTCGCTCGATAGGCCAACTGCTTTGCCACGCACGAGCAAACGCAGATTCCTTACTTCCAGAGTCTTCCTCTCAATATAGTGTATAATCGGGAAAGGGGAGATCGGGCTAAGGTGGGCGAACCTCTTCAGAATCCTGTGCTTCTGATGGGAGAGAAGTTCTGCATACGGGTCTAAACTACCCATTCTTTCCGATTCTGCCATTGCCTCATCAAATCCAGAGTCATCGAACGAGCTACTTCTTCGAAGGGTCTCGATTAGCTCTTCGTCGCTCTCTGCCTGGCAGGCCTGCCTCATTGTCCCGGCGTCAATCTTCCCTCCTGGGATGACCATAGATTGACGCTTTTCGGTTGTCATCCCCATCCTAATGGCTCGGAATTCGTTTATTACATTCCTGTGGTCTATCTCCATTCTGAGATATTTCCTGAGTCTAGGGCCACCATCCCTTCCTTTCATAGCCTTCAGAGCATCGGAGAAGTATTGCAAGTCCAATGCATTTTCCATATCCTCTAGAGTGGAATCAGCATCGAGTTTGGACAACGTCCTTCCCCATGATGTTCCTGACATCGCCTCGACCGCCTCCTGAAGCCCTTCGGTATTTCTAATAATATTCAACCAAGGGGCGTTCCTTGGATTCTCAGGAGGGAGTATCTGGGTCTCAATAATTTCATCCGATGCTCCGCCATTTATCGCTCTTAGAACAGTCTTAGCCTTATCGTAGTCAAACCTCTCTACGTAAATCGCTACTAGGGATTTCAGGTGCCCCTGGCAGAATTTCAAGACTCCTGCCAGATCGTTGTCAAGATTGTGGAAGAGCGCCGCTTCTATCGCATCCGCCCCACTCATCCTTGAACCGTAGATGTCCATCTCCGCCCTGTAACCCATCTCACCAATGCTGGCTCCAATGGAGTCTGGACCTTGTTGCACAAGTTGCCGCATCCTTGTCGTATCAATCAGCGAAGCCTTGCGTGCCTTAGCCCGCGCAGAAGCGTTGTATAGATTTGAACGACCGTTCAGCGACCTTGCCATCTCTCTCCCTCACTGTTCTCCGAATAGGATCCTGTTTACTTCCCCAAGGATAGATTTCCATGCTGCTTCCAATCGGAAGTCGAACCTGAAATCCAACACGGTAGAACCGTCCTTTGATTCTAGGACGAAACCACCTAGGCCATCGATGTCGTCACCCATGGTGAAACCACTCTTGGACAGAGTTGCCCTGTCTGAAGAAACAGGCCTCATAACCATTCCAGACTTCGATTTGCTAGCCTCTTTAACCAAAGAGTCGAGAATCTGCTTCCTTCCCTTCATTTTAGGCGAGCCAACCTCTTCTTTCACAGTCTCCCATGTGGCATCCAATTCCTCTCTCTGAGCGATTAGTGCCCTCTTCTGATTCGCTTGTCTAGCAGAGGCAACTACCTCTACAGACAACTGCGCGCTATCTCTTTCCGCCTTGATCGAAGAAATCGAGGAGACCTCAGAGACCTCACTCCGAGCCTCATCTTCGATTCTTTTCGCCTCCGCTTGAGCCATCTCGACAATGGCTTTTGCCTCCCCTTCTGCCTGGCTGGAAATCTCGGTCGCTAATTCATCAAGTGTCATATTCTAACCTCCTAATCCGTATTGGATACTGCACACTGCTCAGAGCAGGAATAGTGCAAGGAACCCAAACAGTAAGATGGTCTCTGGTAGGGCGGTGAAGATCAGCCCAAGAACGAACTTGCTCTGATCCTCGGCAATCATTCCTACTGCTGCTGCTCCAATCGGCCCTTGGCTTAGCCCGGTACCGACTCCTGCTAGTCCTAGTGCCATTCCAGCGCCAAGCTTTGCTGCATCCCAGTGATACGACGTCGTATCTGCATCTCCCTCTGCTGCCGAAACCACGGATGCAAACATTGCAAACGAGAATAGGGCAATCAAGGTACTCCTTCCAGTTATTGTTTTTCTGTTGTTCATTCTTTTTTCCTCCTTATTTTGTCAAGCCTAGGCTTGGAATCTGATCTAGTCAACCTCCACATATTGTGTTCTGAGGCCGAATGGGTTGAAAGCCTCCCCGCTTGAGTCGTAGTACTGTTTCATCCACTCTACAAAGTGCAGTCTTGCAGCGTGAATGTTTGGACTGAAGACTCCCAGTCCCCAAGCGAAGAACTGTACCGCCAACCAGCCTATTAAGAGGCCAATGGCCATCAACGGCTCGTCAAAGCTGACCTTGTCGAATAGCATGTTATTACCCGTCTCCGCAATCTTAACCCCCACAACTCCGACCGCAAACAATCTGACATAAGAAATCACCGTGGGCACCATTCCAACAGCTTCTATGGGTGCGAGGCCAATGTTGATCGGGAACGGTACTCCGTGATATTTGTACAGGGTCCACATTAGCATTATGGTGGCCAAAATCGCGATCGCTGCTCCCGGTTGCATCATCCACTCGGACGGTCCGATGAAGCCATATGAAAACATGAAGCCACCAACGAGTAGAATCATCCAGGCCCCCTTCTCAAAGAAGGCACAGACTAATCCGAAACCGCCATGACCGTTTCCGAACAGCATTATGTCCCTGAATCCGATTACTAGTCCTAGGAATACGTGAATTACACCCAAGTAGATAGTTAGTAGGATCAGATGTTCTAGATTTCCATGATCATCGACCATTACCACTCTGTGGAACGGGAAAGCCAACTCTATCCCAAGTGGGAGGGAAGCATCCCATGCGTGGTACATCCCCTCCGGAATACTTGGATAGAGAATTTGGAGGACTCCGGCCGCCGGGTTAGAACCGTGATGCGGGAAAATTTCCCATCCAGCAAACTCTGCGTACAAGTACCCGAAGACTACGGAACCGAATCCAATGTAGATCAGGAATTTTCCACCCAGCTTGAGCATCTCGTTAGTGCCAGATCTCCTTATTAGAAGTGCACCCAATCCCATTGTGACGAGGCCGTATGCCATATCCCCTAGCATGATTCCGAAGAATATCGGATATGTGATGAACATGAAGATGGTTGGATCGATTCTTCCGTAGGCAGGTCTGCCCACTGCATCGGTGAGCAGCTCCATTGGTCTGCTGGAACTTCTCTCCTGGAATGCTATCGGAGGCATCTTCTGACTGTGATGGTGGTCAGAATGGCCATGACCGCCTCCACCTGCTTCCATTTCGAAGGGGGTGATCTCGGTGAATAGACAAACCTCCTTTAGGGAACTTTGTACTTCTTCAGACCTTCCCATTGCTACCCAGCCATCGATGACGAAGGCATGTTCAGAAACTGCGATTCTAACTGGGGTCGTCAATACATCGTGGTCCCTTTCCAGGACTTCCAATCCACACAGTAGCATCTCTCCATTCGATTTGCTCCATTGGTCGATTCTCTTTTCCAAATCGTACTTCTCCCCTTCTAGAGTGCCCTTGGCCTTTCTGACTTCTGATAGGCGAGCAGCGGCGGATCCTTCTCCCTCGGGAATCTGAATTGATTCGAAGCCAGCTTGTTCTAGTTTCATCGAAGCTTGCCCAGAATCCTCATTCCTCACGAAGACCGCTACTAATCCAGACTTGCCTGCTTTCCCTTCGATGATTAACCCTGAACCAACTGCCTCTCTGGCCTCATGCACGTTCTCCACCGTACCCACGAAGGAAGTAATCGACTCGTACCCGCCGAGCAGTTCGAGGTCTATACCCAGGGGGGCTATTTGTGAGAGTCCGGTCTCCTCTTCTAGGAGAGAGGAGATTTCATTATCCAAATCATCAATTCTTGAGCTATCTGAAAGGACCTCCTCTATCTTGGCGGGAAGATCACTTCCCAGCGAATCCCTGACCGGGCCCTCTGGAACTGGACTTGCCGGCCCCGATGTCTCCACTACCGAAGCAGCAGCTCTTGCCTTGACTAGTCCTCGTCCCACCTCTTCCGATCCCTTTTCTGGTGACCCTAATGAGAAACCATCTTCGCTACCATCGTAATCGATGATGTGCATCGCCTCAAGACGAGCTAGAATCTCCACTGCTTTTCCTAATTTCTCCTTGTTCCCAGCAGCAACCATCCGGCCCATCTGCTGGGTATTTACTTGTGACATCTAATTCCTCTAGGATTTCAGGACTTGAATGCATCAAGAATCGCGTTCACTGCTACTTCTCTACTTCCCTCTCCGCCATCATGAATCGAACCGATCGTTGAGTCTCCTTCTTTGGAGACTTTCTGCGCCTCGCTCTCGGCCGCACTCCTCGCTTCCGAAATCATAGTTTGAGCATTGGTTTCCGAGTCTGTTCTTCCGGCTTGGATAATCTCTGTGGCCGCCAGTCTTGCCTTGGCAACAATCTCTGTGGCCTTTGATTCTGCATTGGCTATTGTTTCCTTTGCCTCACTCTCGGCTTGTTTTATTGCTCGTAGAACCTCTTCTCGTCCCATTTCTATACACCTACGGTGCATTGGCGACAGTTGAGGAGTTTATGATGATAACCTCGCGCATTACACTAGTTTGACTCCGCTCACGCACCCTCTCGGGAACCTTCCAAATATGGCCTTCTCTGAGGAGGGGGTATGGACGCACATGGCATGGGTGCCGAGGATTGGGGTGAACTCCAGAGAAATCTATTAGCCACCATCCCCGTCTATGACCGAATCAATCGCTTCGCCACTCTGGGGCAGGTTTCCAGATGGCGCCGAATGGTTAGGAAGATGCTGCCCGAGGGTAAGATCCTGGAGGTGGGTTGTGGTCCCGGAAGCTTCGCCGAGGACGTTGTCGGTAGGGAACTAGTCTGCCTCGACCCAATTCCGGAGATGCTAGCAGCAGCTGAGGAAAGGGTGAACAAGTCTCGAAAGGAAAGAGGAGATGCTCCGGCACTTTTTGTCGAGGGCATCGCTGAAAAACTTCCCTTTGATGATGATTCCTTCGACGCACTATGTTCATTGTTCTCATTTAGGGACTGGTATGACAAGAAAGCCGGCCTCTCCGAGTCCCTGAGGGTCCTCAGATCGGGTGCCCCAATCATCATTGTAGATCCAGCGAAGATTAACCGAGTTCACGGTTTCCTAGGGATTCTGTGGATGAAGGTCTGGGTGGGTGCCTACGCCAGGATTGTATGCGGCCAGAGAGATCATCCATGGAAGTGGCTCACCAAGACCTACTCTGAATTCGGAACCACTAGGGATTATGTCTCGATGTTGAAGGAGATCGGATTCGTCGATGTTAGAGCCCGAGCAATTTTCCCAGGCATGGCAACAATATGGTCCGCTCGCGCGCCTTAGAATAGCCAGAAGACTCTCCGGCAGGTCACGCCTCTCCAAATCATCCCCTTTGTCAGGCGATTGAATGCAATATTCAGGAGCCAATCGGGAAATCTGAACATCAGGTTCCCAATGCGAAAAGCTCTCTTCGAGTTCCGCATCACACTCCCCATCTGAACTTCCCACCTCTTCTCATATTCCTTCAGATCCACGCCGCCATTGATGTGCTCAGAAATCACTTCTCCTGCAATTCTGCCTCCTATCATGGCGATAGTGATGCCTGCTCCGTTTGATGGCAAGACCATCCCTGCCGAGTCCCCGACTAGCATGTATTTTCCTTTGACAAATGAACGAATAGTACCTGACATCGGCAGATATCCGGCCCCTCTGAATGTCTCCTCTCCTTCGAAGTGGTCAATGAAATGGTTTGCGTAATCCTCCAGACTCTTTCCCTTGGACATCCTTCTCTGTATTCCCAAGCCAATATTCGAGCCTGACTCTTTGGGGAAGACCCAGGCATATCCACCCGGTGCCACAGAGCCGAATTGCAACTCTAAAGCATCGGTATGATCTCCATCCTTTAGGGCGAATTTGACCGGGATGTTCAGAGACCTCTCACTCCAGTATCGCTTTCTTATTGGGTCATTGTGTCCACCAGCCCCAACTATCACCTTACCTCTCAATTTCACGCCATTGGATAGTAAAACCGAATCTTCCTCGACACTCTTGACACGGTTTCCTAGGAGGTATTCTGCACCCTTTGAGGAAGCAAGCTCGACCAAGGCCTCATCATGCGCGACTCTGTCTAGCACCATTCCCTCAAAATCGAATTCCATCCCTATGCCATTTGGCTTGACAATCCTCATCTTCTTGGATGTGCTAGAGATTGCATTCTCGGGAGTTCTGAACAGATCGTCCATTTCTGGAACATTCGGGCACAGTCTCCTCATTTCCTCGTTAGTCGGTACCAATTCTCCGCATTGTAGTGGCGAACCGATGGAATCTCTCGCATCAACAACTAAGACACTCAATCCCCCTTCTGCAGCATATCTTGCAACGGTACTGCCTGCAGGGCCTCCTCCGATGATTATAGCATCCCAGTACTTCTCCTCGCCCAAGGGAAGCTCCTCCGTTAGTTTGTTCTGGACTCCGAGATCATTGCAATCTCCCTCAGTAAGTCCTTCTCATCCGACGCGGGTAGTGTTTCGATATGGGTCAGTGCTCTTTCGACATGGTTAGAAACCAGTAATTTCGCATATTCGAATGAACCCGCCCGTTCAAGGAGTTCGACCAACTCATGCAGTCTGTCATCTCCGAAGTTGGTTAGAACATCCTTGAGGTGTTCTCTGTCGGTTCCATGCAGCATTGTGAGTGCGTAGATGATCGGCAGCGTCATCTTCCCCTCGTGGACATCCGTTCCCCGGGGTTTGCCGATGAGGTCCCCCCCAACCAAGTCAAGAATGTCATCCACAAGTTGGAAGGCCCTGCCCAGTTCCTTGCCATAACTCTCCAATGCATCGGATATTTCCTCACTTGATCCTGCTATCATTGCTGCGCACTTGCACCCCGAGGCGAAGGGCCCCGCTGTCTTTCCATCGATAATTTCGTAGTAGTCTTCTGGACTGGTATTAAGATCATGGATGTGCTCGAACTGCCGAATCTCTCCAGATGCTATTCCTGCGCATTTGTCCCTTACCTTGCCAACCACTCTTTCGTCATACTTGGCCCCGAATTCGAAACCTAGTGCGAATAGGTAGTCCCCGGAGATAATTGCATGCGAGACCCCGTGTGTGGTGTGGATAGTCGGTTTTCCTCGTCTCATTTTTGACTGGTCGTATACGTCGTCGTGAACCAGGGTTGCTGTGTGTATTAGCTCTGCAGACAAAGCAAGATCTAGTATCTCTCTGTAGCTCTCTCCTCCTGCAGCTTTGTATGACAGGATAACTAGGATAGGGCGGTACCTCTTTCCCCCTCCGAGGAGGACATCCCTAGCAATTGACATCACTGGCTGATCGAGGGGAGAACTAATTTTCTCGAGGACCAACTCTTCGATGGCCTCCTCTACGAAGTTCTTGATCGAATCTAGCGTCATTGACTCGATATTTTCCGCTTCCATGGTGTCTCCAGTCTAGGGGTCGCATATATCAACGGGTGCGCACGCCGCTCAGAATGGGTACGAGGCGTGCTCCCTCCCTTGAGGTGGATGCGATGAAAAACAGGATAGTTGTGGGGACTATGAATTCGCCTTCTTGCCAAGTATCGTCGCAGGTTTCCGCTCACTTCGAATCTATGGACTTTGAAGGACTCGAACACTCCGTTACTTCTGTCCAGGGATTTGAGTCAGGCATTGAGTCTCTTTCCGAAGGCGACCTCGACCTCTTGGCGATTCCAGCAACTGAAATTATCGGAAGGGAAGGGGAGATTTCGGCTAGGGGATGCCAGGTTATCGGAGCCAGGACTCCTAGGAGGCCAAGCCTGGTTCTAGTTTCTCCAGATCGTCTGATGTACCAGCCCAAATCCGCAATAATCGTCTCAGATTCTGGATTGGTTCGTAGACAGTTGCTCAGAGTTCGGCCAGACTTACAGGCAACCTCCTCCGAAGAATTGGAGAGTATTGTCCCTGGATTCAAACTCCCTGCAGATTCCGGAGATCTCCTCAGAAAGTTGGCCGAACTACTGGATAAAGGAGAAATTGACGGTTTCGTAATTTCCAGAGCCGAATACGATGGAACAGGGCAAACCGAGAGGAGGCACACGCTAATGCCTCAACCGAAGGAGCGAGGCGCACCATACTTCGTTCCCCGTCCATATTCCGACCTAATCGCTGTAGTTTCTCGCGTCGGGTACCCGAATCGCTTAGCTGCAAAGCTCACTGAACCAGAAGGCAATACTGTACTATGGACTCAAAGCAGGATAATGGGGGACTTGGATCCCTCAATTCACGATTTTGTGGGCCTGGAAGTGAGGCATAGGCAAGTAGGTGCGATTCTCAGACAGGCAGAGGCGAATCGCGACTTGGTCTTGGAGCAATCCTGTCATGATCCAGACGGAGAGATATACCATGACGAGGTCAGGGTCGAGATACGAATCGAAACCCTGTCCCAAGATGGAAGGAGAACACTATCTCTGGAGAGGCTGGTAGCTATGAGCGAGTACCAGAGGGCCGTAATCGCGCTTCTGATGGACTGGAGGGTCCTGGTTACCGAATCCACTAGAGAAGTTCCTCGAGATCATCCCACTGACGATGACGCACCTCCGTTCCTTCTTGAATAGTCAGCCGCCACTATCGAGCACAACTCAAACCCGCATTTACACGTCTCGTTCAGGGCAACCGATAACTAAGGAACCCTCACGAGGGGCGATTGTAATCATGAGAGTTGACTCGAATTTACTGAACTCGTTATTCACCGAGCGTCTTCAGAATCTGAGAAAGAGAGCGGAGAGTTCAGGAATCTCTAAGTCCGGCTCAGTCGAAGTTCTCCGAGCACGTTTGATCAGCAGCCAAATCCTCTCTGATTTGGACCTGTCATGGGAAGGAATCCAAGCGATGTCTCACAAGGAAATGGGGGACGTCCTGAAGATCTTTGGAATCAAGTCATCGGGATCGCACAAGGAGAGGAGACAACGGCTATGGCTACATTTGAATTACGACTCAAGGAGGATGACCATCGAGAATTTGGCCGAGATGAACAGGGATGACTTGCATGAGATGTGCAAGAAACTAGAGCTGGATCTGACTGGCAATAGGACCGTGCTGATGGGGAGGGTGGCCGGAGTGCTGACAAGTCAGATGAATGGCTGGGGGCGAATCAAGCGGAGTCTGAGGAGGAACGGCCTCCAATCTTCGTTGTTCCAGAGTCTTGAATCAGAAGTCAAGGTGGAAGAGGCAACAACTCCTGAGATTGTGGGTGAGATTTTCCATGCTGCCCCAGCGGAAGCCTTGCTTGAGGATGCCAGTGACTCGTTATTGATAGGATTGGACAACCAACCTAGCCAAGTGCAGGGGGACCTCCTGACCATTCATGCAAGGGTGGGTGACTTGGAGAGGATGGTAGGCACCATTCTTCGAGGTCATGGAGGCTCTTGGGGTGAGTCTGAGAAGGACCTCCTTCTACGCCTGGCCGATAGGAGAGGGTGGCCTATTATCGAGCAATTCGTCAGACACAGAGTGATCATGGTCGCGACTAACATCGCTGAGGTTAAGGGTGCAACACTGGTATCGGGCGATGAATCCAATCCACTAGTGGAAGACTCGGAGACCACAATCAATAGAATCAGATCGAAATTATCTTCACTAGATTCTAACAATGTCTAGGAAACAATCATGAGGAAATCGAGAAAAAACCGAAACGAGGCTCAGAGATTTCCATACTGACGTCCTTGAGGTGCTCTATAGCGTCCTCTGCCTCCTCTCTTGATGAACCAGCAGAAATGCACGCCCCAACAAGGGCGTCGTATTCTACCAGATCTCCCCCATTTGAGGTTAGAATTCCTAAGATTACATCTCTTGGATTAGCACTATCGGTTGCCTGTTTCGATGTTTCCTCTTCTGGTTCCGAATCATTGCTAATGATTACTTCAAATGATTCTTCTGCCCTCCCAAGGGCCCTTGAAAATGCTTTGAGAATCCATACCTTGTAGGCCTCGGTATCAAATTCCGAGTAATGTTCTCGAGACTTCATCAATCCAGCCATAAGATCTCTCGGAATTCCTGCGTTCCTGAATCCCTCCTCAGTCAACTCCACCCCTTGGGATGAAGAATAGGCATCGAGTCTTCTTAGGGTGGCATCAGCAGCCTCCACCATCCATGACTTGTAGGTTTCGAGATCTATTTCGGTGAAGCTTTCGGCCCGAATTGAGGTGAAAATTCCACCATCCTCCGACTCGTTTGCCTTCTGTCTACCTACTATGGAGACAAGGATTGAGTCCCCCGTCTCGAATCTGGCTAGCAACTCCTCTGCGTCAGGATGAAGTTCAGGCTGGAAAGGGGCCACATCGAAGTAATGAGTACCCGAAGGGTCTCTGATCTGACCTCGATAGAAAGGCCCAGAGTCACCATCTCTTCTCTCCATCCTCTCTAGTCCCCCACCGACTAGGCATCGATTCACCTTGGCTCCTAACTTAGTGATAATGAAACTAGGGTCGTATTCACCAACTCCCCTCTCAATAAGTGACGACTCCGAGTATTCCTGAGCAAAAATGCGAACCGCACTCTGCCTCCCCCTTCGACTTCCGGATGCAGACATCAAAGTATCACATCCCATCTCTGCATCACTTCTTCGGCCTCTTCTGCCGGCTTCGGATTTGCTATCTCCACCTTATCGGCAAACAACATCGCCCCCTGGTCGTCAACCGAGCATCTCCCATGCACTACCATCTTTCGGGCTAGGACGCGCGTCCTCAGATTGGAAACGAAAACCTCCTTGCCAATGCTAGATATCTCACTCTTGACGTCTTCCATACTCATTCCGAGGAATTCCTCTGCGGGTTCCTTGCCGAGGAATAAGTTTGCATTTGAAACTCCATTATCTAATACAAAGCGGAGACGCAAATCTTCTTCTCCCTTCTGAGGTCCATGTTCTGAGCAAGTACCATCCCTTAGCATCCTTCTGCAATCCGGGCATCTCTCTATTATTCCCGAACCGCTGTTTATCGCTACAATCGTTCCGGCCGTTGAAATCCCTCTACGTGAACCTCCCTGTGTAACACTTGTCAAATCGACCTCGACCCAGTGATTCTCCGGATCTATCTTCTCCCACGGGACATCCGAAAGACTCGAGACCTGGTCGAGGTTATCGATTACCAAATCCGGAGAGCCCTGCCAAAATTGCACTCTTCCACCTTCAATCCTAATGGAATCGCCAGGTTTTGGGTCGAATTCACACCAAGCTGTGAGTCTACATCTTCCTGTAGGATCCATTATGTCACCACTTCTCACGGTTTTGGAACTGCCATCTTGAGTTTCGAACGTCCTCTGGGTCCAACTCTCAACCTGTAAGGTAATCGAGATGTCTCTCATCCCATTCCTTAGATCGGCAATACTCACCTTCTCCGACTCAACTAATTCATTAACATCTGGGAATGCTGTATCGTGATACGTTTCAATCACAGTACCATCGTTGATTTGGATCTCTGGAGTTTCGTGAAACTTCCGGATCGAAGCCCCTACAATCTTCACCAACGACCCTACTTCATGCTCGAACTCCTTCCAAGACAGGAAACTGATGCTGCCCGAAGAATCAGAAATCTTCCCTCTAACTATTGGGATCTCGCCACTTCCGTCTTTCCTTACGATGACATCAGGTTTGGCAGATAAAACTCTCCCGACTACATTGACGAAACCCTCTACTTCAGAGGCTCTAGCGATACTCAGTGGCTCATTACTAGTCGGAGGGGCAGAACCTCCTCCTTCCTTCAGGACAGTTACTCTGGTGGTTCTGTTGATGTTGATAGATCGCTTGTCATTCCATTCGTTAACCGAGGCCCCTTCTAGTCGAATCACAGAACCCGGAGTCATGGTTTCGCCCTTGTTGCCCCAGTCCTTGTAGTCCCACCGAACTCTCTCTGAACTCGCCTCCCATGGATTGTCTTCGATCCAACCGAAAGCTATCTGTTTCTCCTCTCCTCTAACCATCTGAGTTCTAGGTGTGTACGAAACCACTGCAACCTCGATTGACACATTCCTGTCATCAGCTCCCAACTCTGAGAAACTCTGGACCTTTTTCTCCTCGCGTACAGGAGTGGAAGCATTGGTCGAAATTTCTACTCCTGTGGCTGCCTGGAACTTCCTGATTACTGATCTCAAAGCATCCTCTGGAGGAATAAGGAAATCCACCTCATACCTCGCGAACTCCTTGCCTATTTCTCCTTCATCGGCTTCTGGGCACTCTTGCTTCACTACTGCGATCTGGTTTGTATACGTCGTTTGGTCACTCATGTCTATCACCTGTGTCAGAGATTGGGTGACGAGACTATTTCAACCAACGATTCATTTGGCCAGAAATGCACCAGACAAGACGTTGCTAGGGAAACGATTGTCAGTGCGTGTTGGGGAAGACTCGGCACCTCATTACCTCCGGAGATGATTCTTCGAATCGACGGTCTTTGAACGTGCCCATGGGATTCATGAGGTACCGACGGCGTTTTCTCTGGATGCCTCTACGGATTGGTAATGGCAGATTCTGAACTATGTCTTTTCGGAGTGTTGACTGCATCTGATCGCGCTAGCTCGGGAGAGTACGATGATCTCAGTGGACCGACTATCGAATCATTCCTCCGAGATGCCGTGACATCACAGTGGAAAGCTGTTAGGAGGCTTGTAGCCGATGACAAGGAATCCATAGAGGAGGCCCTCGCCGATCTAATCGATAATCAGGGCTGCTCCGTAGTTGTGACTACCGGAGGCACCGGACCTTCTCCAAGAGACGTAACACCAGAGGCAACCGAGTCAGTGTGCGATAGGATGCTGCCCGGTTTCGGAGAACAGATGCGTTCCGTTTCGATGCAGTATGTCTCCACTGCGATGCTTTCGAGGCAGACAGCTGGAATCAGGGGCTCCTCATTGGTAATCAACCTCCCCGGCTCTCCAAGATCTATCCGGGAGATTCTGGACTCAATTTTTGCTGCTGTTCCCTACTGCGTGGACTTGATTGGCGGACCCTACATCACGACTGACCCTGAGGTCGTAGTCTCCTTCCGGCCCCCTCATGCACGACGCGAATGATTCATCTGAGGGACTGGTTTCGCATGGACATGGCGAAGGTGAAGACAGGTGTGGGCAGTACCGAAAGAGAAAACGATGAAATCAGGGAAATCGAGGTCAAGCTAGACTTCACCCCCAATGCACTCGCATCTCTGCTTTACCATCAGGGAAATACTCAGGTCCTGGTGTGCGTCACCAAGGCACCATCACTCCCAAGATGGTTCCCACGGGATTCAGATAGAGGTTGGGTTCATGCCGAATACTCTCTATTACCGGGATCAACCGACACCCGATTCCGCAGGGAACGCAGTGGGGCCAAGGGTAGGACAATGGAGATTGAGAGGTTAGTGGCAAGATCGCTAAGGGGGGCGGTCGACCTTGAGCATCTTGGCCCAATTGCCCTAACCGTGGACTGTGACATTCTGAATGCTGACGGAGGGACTAGATGCGCTTCTATCACGGCTGCAAACATCGCACTCAGGCTCGCTGTGAGGAGACTTATTTCCTCTGGCGAGTGCCTTCCAAAGGAAAAGAGACTGACTAGGGAGGAGATTAGGAAGGGGTCGAAGAAGGAAACCCTCAACCAGGAAGAGATGGATTCCCACGAGATTTCAGTGATGCCCAATGATGTGGCCGCTCTCAGCGTGGGAATGGTCGATGGACAGGTCTGGACTGATCTGGATTATATCTTGGACAGTAATGCAGATGTGGATATGAACGTGGTGATGACCAGTGCAGGAGACTTCGTCGAGGTCCAGGGAACGGGAGAGGAGGCAACCTACTCTAGGAAGGAACTGGATTCGCTAATCGATGCGGCAGAGGCAGGCATTTCCAAGTTGCATAAACTACAGTCCGACATCGTCTCGAATGCAAGTTGATGGTGGGACTGGCCGGACTTGAACCAGCGGCCTCCGCATCTTCAGTGCGGCGCTCTCCCAGCTGAGCTACAGTCCCGTAGCATCCTCGCCACCACCGTCCCGACTTCAAGCCTTCCTAGTCCAAGGAATGGAGAATCTTTTTCGTTCCGGCACTAAGTAGAAAACCCCCTCTACATAAGAAAGGGCATGAGTCAGAGCCCAGAAAACACAATCCTACGTTCGGATTACGATGCGTCGATTGTCGGCCTATACGCATCTTTGGTAGCCGGCGGGTTAATGCTCGCCTATGCGATATACTACGTCACGGTAGTCAATGTCAGTGACGACTACTCGTTTCTGACTCTCGGGATAATAACTGGAGTCACCGCGGTGTCTGTGATTGGGATGCACGAGTGGTTCAGGTACCAACACGGTGCTGAAAGGGTGGAGAATCCGATAGAGGAGTACGGAGGCGCTATCGCAGTTCTGATGGGCGCTCTCTCTGCAGTGTGGCTGTCTCGCTTCGCAGTATTCTATGCAGGCCCGGAGATGGGCTGGATAGAGTTCCAAGAAGGAGATGTGTGGATGCCAGTCTGGTTGGCAGCACTACAGACGGCAGCCATACTATTGGTGATGGAGGTCAGCACCCGCTCAATCCGCAGGCACTCACTGGGGACCCTCCCTAGAACGGTGGTGGTGCTAGCGCCGTTAGCCGTCGTTTTCAGTGGGGTGAAGATATGGCTAGAATACTCCAGAGGGGAATTGGAGGGGTTCATCACACTCTCAGTCGTTCTACTGACTGGTTCTGCGGTTCTGTATTCCCTCAGGCTCGATAGAGCTGTCCTCTACCTGCTCTCCTCAGGGGCCGCAGTCGGACTCCCGATATTCATGTCCCTGAGCTCATGGGGGGAGACCGAGCACGCCAGCCTCCTAGTGCCCGCAGTGGTGCTTGTCGGCATCACCGCCACTGATCGTAGTCTCTCCAAGCGAATGATTGAGAACGGATCCGGAGCAGTAGTGGCAGCGATCCTATTTTGCCAGATTATCGCCTCCGACGAGACGCAGTTCATCATTGCAGGGCAGACGGTTTCCCAACACCCATTCGGACTGACCTTCTGGCTATGGGTCGCCCTGCTCGTGGGCTGGTTTGCCCCGACCACAATGCAGAGGACCCCAGCGATGCCAGTCGGTCTGGCCCTTGCATTGGCCCTGCTCTCCGACGAGGCGGCCATGGTTGCATGGTTCGTGGGAATTTCCGCCTTTGTCTACCTGGAGACTCGACCACAGGCTAGGGACTGGGTCGTCAGAGCCACATACATCGCCATGGTGGTTTCATGGGCCGTTTCCTCGTTCATCGGGGCGAGCAGGGAGGGCAACATCCTCGAAATCGGAGGATTCTCCCTGGGCATCGTTGATGGGTTGTCTCTCGTCCTGTTCCCCGCCGTCTTGGCTCTCGGTATTTGGGCCCAGTTCAGAGGGAGGCTGAGGTTCTACGAGGGACCATCCATTCTCCTCCTGCTAGCGGCCTTCAATGCCGAATTGATTGAGGAGGCCCACCTACTCTTCGTGATAATCATCTCAGTTGCCACCCTGTACCAAATGAACTCGTTCCTGTCCCTCAGAACCGAAAGGGAGGATGGCCTTCTGGATTGGGGTACGGAGGTTGCGTTTCTATCATTGATTGTGGCGCCACTGGCTCTGTCAATTTTCTTCTCATCGTTCGAGACGATGGGAGGGGACATCATTGCTAGAACACTCCCGTTAATCGCCGCAGTCAGCCTTTTTGCAATTTGTCATAGGTGGAGGATTGCAAATGAGAGCCTGTCCTTGAGGCCCGAGATGGCTGCCATGCTCTTCCTGGTACTAGTATTCCTAATGGTCAACATCGATTCACAGTTCCAAGTCACTCCCACCGAGTCCGTCAGATTGACTCTTGCATGCTCTGCTTTATCGGTGGCACTTCTCGCATTCGAAGGGGGTGCCGCATTTCGCACCACGCCGTTGGAGAGGTTGGTTGGAATCTCCTACCTCTCCATAGTCTCCCTAATCTCTGCTATGATTCTGTCAGAGGAGGGGGCGGACATCTGGGCCAGATCCATCAGGGACCTCGTGATCATCTCGGCTCCCGTCCTTGTCAACTTTCGTCTGAAGACCTTGGTCGACATCTCTCAGGAGGCACGCAACTTCGGCACCCTGACCCTCATGGCACTGCTGATAATCGGGCTGACGGATTCTTCCGGTGGTCTCCTCGCCATTCCCGTATTTGCCATCGCGGTTCAGAGGGCAGCGAAGCACGTTTCCACTCCCGTACTGGCCTCTCTTCCTGTCTTCGCTATCATATATGCATCTTTCTTTGAGTGGAGCTATGATGGGAGTGACATTCTCTGGCCCCTCATGTCAGAATTGTACTACCTAGGAGATACTACTGATATGCTATCCTTCCACACCCCTCGCTGGGCATCCATCTTCCTGTTCTCGGTCCCAGCAGCAGTTGCTTTCTATCTGCCCTCCGAGAGGACGCGCGAGGACGGATCACGATATGGTCCCGAGCAGCTCTTCGGACCTGCATTGGCATTTCTCATGGCTGTCGCCTTCCTCCTACCTGACACCAGATTGGCTCCGATCATGATTGTGACGGTTCTCTCCTTGGGGGCCTGGAAGAAGGGCGTAGTGTATTGGTTTTGGGTATCTCCATTCGCATGGTTCTGGGCATCATCACAGCTAATCGATTACATCAATGGGGGGTCAGGGGCAATCGATCCTGACTACGCCTGGGTTATCGGGGGATTGGCCGGACTAACTCAGTACGTCCTCTACGAGAAGGGTGTGCTGCTGCAGAATGCCGATGGGGGCGAGGTTCCGGATTCATTGGCCTATGTCTACCTCGGATCAGCCTCACGCGGGTACGGGTACGCGTTCTTTCTTCTCTCAGGTGGAATCTCTGGTGCACTGCCGTTCGCCGCGGCCTTAATTGCAGGTTGGGACGGACTCAGGAATGGCATCCCAATGATGCTCCACGGTTCTGTTTTCGTGCAGGCAGTGACGCTTTGGTTATGGGTGGATGATGACTTCGGCATCCATCCAGACAATGCACTGCTCTGGCCGATAATTGCCGGTTTGGCCATGGTATACGTCTCATGGTCGAGGAAGGACCCCTATGGCTCCGATATCGAGATCATGACTCCATTTTTCCCCCAGCAATCTGAAGCCGACCCCTTCGACATGGAGAAGGACTTCGGACTGTTCGGCTCCGCTTTCTTCCTTGTTGCAATGCTGCCCTACTCCGAGCATATAGAATTGGATTTTGTCTTCGGTCTTTCAATCGTTGGCCTATCGTTCCATCACGTGGTTGTTGGATTCAGCCGCGACCATGGTTGGAGGAGGATGATCAGCCTCGTCGGCATGCCATCGGGTCTGATTTACACTGGTGTCGAACAAGGCGAACTTATTCTGATCGTAATGCTCTTCCTAGCCGCTTTGACTCTGATCGGGCAGGCGGTGCTCTATGCCTCCCGTGGCGGGCTAGAGATCGGCAGTACCATCGAAGGGGCTACCCCATTCGTCTCTGAGGTCGGCGTCCCCGACTCCGAGGCAGGAGAGCAATCGTCCGACGAAAGAGATCTTCCCGAGTTGGAATCATCGGAATCACCTGACGACCATGATGATGCTCGTCAAGAGGAGGCAGAAACCCCATTCAACCAAAAAACAGTCGAAACTCCCCCACCTTCCCCGCTATTCGCATCGGACGAAGCCCCCTTCGACATCAGATTGGACCCACCCCTAGTTTCCAACCTCAGAGCTATGATAGTAGCAAACAATTCCGTCGACTTCAGCAAGTGGTCGCCAGTTCTGGGAATCAGTGCCAATGGGGCAATAGTGCTGAATTGGGAAAAGACTGGCATAGAGGAAGAGTGAGGGAAAACCCAAGAGGGTCCCTATTGTTGCCCTAGGGCACAGATTTACTCTTCTTCTGCGTCGCCGATCTTTCTGACATTGACCGCATTCGGGCCCTTATCGCTTTCACCAACTTCAAACTCGACTAAGTCTCCTTCGTCAATCCTTCCGTTCACTTCGGTAGTATGAACGAAGAGGTCATCGCCATCTTCCCGTCCAATGAACCCAAATCCTTTCACATAGTTGAACCACTTCACAGTTCCTGTCGCCATGAACCCACGGCCCCAAAACAGGTTATTGAACTAGACTGCTGATTGGGGTCACTTGAGCTAGAACACGTCGTCTTCGTTTGAAGACTCGTCAAATGATATCATTTCACTGGCTTTACCGGCCTTTCCCTTTGCAGGAGGGGCCTCCTTTGCAGGGGTCTTCTTTGCAGGGGGAGTCTTCTTTGCAGGGGCCTTCTTGGCCGGCCCTTCCAATTCGCTGGTTAGCTGGGACTTCCTAGCTGCCGCAGCCTCCTCCTCTCTCCTCTTCAGCTCCTCCGGGTCAATGCCTTGCTGGGCTGCCAACTTTGCCCTCCTCTCATCACGAGCCCTAATCTCTAGTAGGCGCTGCCTCGCTTTGTCATAGTGCTGGAGCATGTACATTGCATCATGCTCCAGGAGCGGCGAGTCTGAGATTATCGTTATGTCCATCCAGTCGCCTTCCTCCGCGAGATACTCCGCGAATGGCTCGAACTTCAAGTCAGACTTCTTAATCTGGGTGTAGTGGAGTGCATTCCCCATCCTGTGCTCGACTCCTGCGAAGTGACAGTAGAATGTGGACCCGCCATAGGTTTCTCTGGCCTGATCGAATAGTTCTGCGTAGTCCTCGCTGGTTCTGAGCCTACCATGGCCACGAGCGTGAATGTGGCCCATGTTCAGTACGGGAACCGTCCCTTCTACGTGGTTGCAGACTTCTAGAACTTCCTCTACCGTTCCCCAAAGCTCCTGTCTCCCGGAGGTCTCAATCCCAACTAGAGAGGGCTCCGACTCGTGGACCCATGGGAATGCAGCGTAATCCTCCTCCTCCTCTTCGTCCCCCCAAACCTCTCTGACTCTCTCGACTATTCCCGACATGACGTTTACGACCTGTTCGTTTGCCTCAGGTCCCGGATCATACTTCCCATATGGGCCTACATGGAATGTAAGGTGTCTCGCGTTGACTATCTTCCCAGCCTGGAGACTTGTTTCCATCTTCGACAGGGTTCTGTTTCGCTCCCTTTTGGTCCCAAGAAGCTCCGCGTAGTAGGGTCCGTGCATATTCATTTCGAAGTCAGACTTCCAAGATAGGATTCCCGCTTGCCAGTATTGATCGAAGTGTTGAGGTTGGATGGTTCGCACGGTCTGCACCTCCATTGCATCCAGTCCCAACACCGTGATGTCGTCCATTCCCTCAACAATGGTGCGGCCCTTACAAGAGAGGGGAACTCCTGCAGGCCCTAGTTTGAGTGGCATCCCTTTGGCCTCGCGGGTCCGGCCGAACGGGTCCCCCTTCAAAAGGGGTTTCAGGTGGGGACTTCGCAGGAAGAAGGATCAGCCCGGTGAGGACCGGGCCGCAGATACTATCCCAGACTCTCCAAAGCCCGATATTGGTAGCTCGCAAAGGAATCCTGCTAGCCATCTTTCCAAACTCATCCGCTCTTTTACTTCCACAATCTCGTGCCCAAGTGAGTGAGAAACATGCGCGACCCCTTTCTTTGGGTCGAACGAGCAGACTATTGGGACGAAACTTCTTCTCCTGACCTCCTTCAGTAGGAGCTCTACTTCCGTCCCTTCCAACTCTGCCAGAGCCTTCATTGCCTCCGGGTCGATGAAGAGGAGATGGATTTGTCTGATTCGTTCTATGACTGACCCCCATACCTCATCCATGCGCCCCGAGTCTTCGGGCATATCGATGAGCATAGCTGTCTTGCAACCCTCCAGCTCTGCGAATGTCAGAGACGATCCCCATGCCCATTTCATTGAGTCTCCATCGAGAGGGCAAGACGATGACAGTACGAGCCAATGATTCGACTCAAGCATCCCTCTCCAGTCTATCATCCCCTGGTCGAATTCCCTTATCTCGCTACGATCGATGATGAATTGGGCATCCGCCCCGATCTCAAGGGAAGCCTCGACAACGGCGGACGCAATGTCACTTCTGTCTTGGCGTCCTAATCCCACCATCCTTACAGGGGTCCGAGCCATGAAGCCCCCTCTACATGTCCGTGAAGAGGGTTGCCTATTCCAACTTCCATCTCAGGAGGGCGATTGCACCACCCATGCCTTGGAGCTGTTTGCCCGCATCGTGCTCTGTCGACGCTTGAATCACTTTCCCACTAGAACTCTCGACTGCTTCCGCTATCGACTCCCAGTCGGAGTGGTTTTCTTCTACTCGCAAGAGTCCCGCCTCTATGACCAATGTCTCGACAGCACCCTGTCTCGCAGCATCGGACACCATCTCCATTCCATAGGTAACAGCACCATCTGTCGAGACTCTCTTCAAGCCCTCCTCTATCGCTCTGACCTGTTCCACGATTGCGTGCTCGCCTAGGAGTGAGTCGGCTAGTCCCTCCGCTAGTACCTCGTTCGCAGCAGACCTCCCGCCTATCGTTGTCGGCGCATTGACAATTTTGTTCTGTGCCCCCAATCCCCTCAATAGGATTTCGAAACCCTCTCTCGCCATCCCCGGTCCGCAGAGAATCAGAGGCATCTCATCTGGAAAGACCATCTTGGTTTCCTTGGCAACCTTCTCGAAGAACTCATTCCGAACTGCGGTTGAATCTCCTATCCTCTTTCCCCCTCCTCGCAAGTTGAACTGCGACACGTCACGAATCCCATGGACGGCCACTTCGAAGATCAGAACCTCGTCGTTTTCGACCACAATTAGTCCGGAACGGGCTTTTCTTCCCGAGGAGATCGCCTCTTTGATCAAAGCAGAATCGACTCTGGACAACCCCCCTTCCTGGGTCAACTCGATCTCATCACCCGAGGAAATGACATGAGTATGGTGGCTGCCGATGTCGATCTTCGCCTCCTTAATCACCCCATGCACCCTGAGATTGTCAGTGAATGGCTGGAATGCGGTCTCAGACGATTCCAGAACTATCCACATTAGCTTCCTCTCGGCGCTCTTAGCCCTACCGTCCTCTTTCGTCCCGGTCGTAGAGTCCCTTCGATGGGACAGCATCCCCACTAGGCAACCCGTGCCACATACCTGGGATAGCACCCACAGGTCGTCCTCGCTCTCAATCCTCAGCCTCAGACCCTCGTCCAGCCTCTTGACGCGACGCATTGCTCTTACCTCCGGCACTCTCGGTGACGGGGCGCTCTTGAAACCTTCATCGGCAATAACCTCGGGCGAGAGCCATGAGTAGACCGGCATTCTGGGGTATAGCAGGGAACCCAATCTCCCATTCGCTAACGCCCAGGCTCTTCTCGATAGTCGGTGCTTACCTGGGGATGGAACCGTCTGAGCAGGTCTTCATCGAGGCGACCAGTATCGAAGAGTTCGAGTCACGGGTGTCCTCTCTGGAAGGAGAACTGTGGCTATCGTGCACCGCTCCATTGAAGCACTCGCCACAGGAAAGACTCGGTGTCAAGGGGCCCGAGGGGGTCAATGCGATCAACCAACTGAGGAGGTCTGGTGGAAAGTGGTCGGGCACTAGCACAGATGGCCTAGGTTTCGTCTCAGCCTGCAGGCATATTGGGATCGACCCCGAGGGGTCGGTACTCAGAATGAGGGGCGGTGGTTCAGCGGCACGCTCAATCGCCGCCACTTGGTCGTCGCAAGGGGGTTCGATAATCCCGGAAGTGGGTCGCAGGGAGCTGATTAGTGGCCCCTGGGATGGCAGCATAGTGAGCAATGACCATTCCAATCTAGCAATCGATCTCGATGCGGAACCAGCCGGGGGGGCATCTATAGAGATGGATTCTGAGAAACAGGTCTCAATATCTTATGGGAGGGGAGCGTCTACTGACGATTTCGCTGTGGTGATGGTCACTGCCCAGCACCTCGAGGCTTGGAAGCTCCTCTTCGCCCCATCAAAGGCAGAAGAAATACCCAGCCTACGCGAGGTCCTTTCGATTATCTGATACTATTCTTCGGAGTCCGAAGAACCACTGTTCGTATCATATGCGATGCAAGGAGTCAGTGCTGTTAGGCCGACAAGGGAAAGAATGAATGGTATTTCTATGAAGTTGAAGGCTGGTTCGCCATCTGCCACTAACCAAAGATACTGGCCGATCAACATAGCACCCGCTGCCATTGCACCACCGTGCCAGGGCAGCATCTTCCAATTTCCCATGATTACCCTATGGTCGTATGTGCGAATACCCACTACGGCCGTCATTAGGAACACCAGAACCCCGATTACGCCCACAGCCAGACCGACCTGTGCGATTGTCTGTTGGGTAGAGTCGATTGACATGTCATATTCAATCTCATCAAAATCCTCGTCTGTCCATTCGCCATCCATGGCCATATCAACAATGCTGGACATCATGAGCATCATGAACAGAGCGAATACGATCCAGAGTATGCCCAGTCTTTGCATCCTGGATGCATCATCTAGACCCAATGTCGAGTCGCCGGATGCCAATGCTGGCATGTAGGCAATTGGCCCGAACATGACCAACATGAAAACAGCCCAGAATATCGTTTCATCCTCACCCGTAGCTAATCCTATCACGACCATAAACGCTGGAACGCCCAAGGTTACTCCCATCCTCGAGTTAGGGACTGAAAGGAAGAGTGCTAAACCAGAAACCGCGAACAGGAGTGGAAAGACGTAGTCAATAATGTCCTCTAATCCTTGGCTAGTCCAGTAAGTGAAAGTAACAAAAATTCCCAACTGAGAAAGCATCAGCAGGGATTTAGCTGAAAGGTCGATTGTTGGCATTTTGTACATGGCATTGTCATCCATGCGAATCTGGCCGAAAAACCCCCTATTATTACTGGAGACCGTGTTTCTAAGTCATAGAGGGATGTTTCCGTGCTTTTTCGGGAGTACCATCTCCCTCTTTGAGAGAAGCGGCCTTAGCGCTTTCACTAGAGCTATTCTGGTCTGAGCCGGCTCGATTACATCGTCCAGCCAGCCATGCCTCGCGGCGACGTACGGGTCTCCGAACTTTTCCCGGTACTCGTCCACCAGCTCTGCATGCCTTCCTGAACTGTCCCCGGCCTCGGATAGCTCAGTTCTATGGATGATGTTGACCGCGCCCTCCGCGCCCATTACGGCTAGCTCCCCAGTTGGCCATGCCACGTTGTAGTCGGACCCTAGGTGCTTGCAGCTCATCGCTAGGTATGCCCCACCGTAAGCCTTCCTTGTTACCACGGCTAGCTTGGGCACGGTCGCCTCGGCGTAGGCGTACAGAAGCTTGGCTCCATGTCTGATGATTCCTCCCCACTCTTGGACAGTACCGGGCAGGAATCCCGGGACGTCCACGAAGGTCACGACTGGGATGTTGAAGCAGTCGCAGGTCCTGATGAACCGGGCTGCCTTCACGGATGCATCGATGTCCAGGCAGCCGGCGAGCACCGATGGTTGGTTCCCGATGATGCCTACGGAATGCCCATCGAGTCTAGCGAATCCAATGACCACGTTCTCGGCATAGGACTGAAACATCTCGAGGAAGCGCTTGTCGTCGATCACTTGGCTGATGACTCCCCTCATGTCATACGGCCTGTCAGAGTCCTGTGGCACGAGCTTGTCCATCCCCTTGCACTTTCTGTTCCACTTGTCCCCAGTACTCAGCACGGGAGGTTCAGACATCGTGTGGTCTGGCAGGTGGGAGAGGATCTCTGCGGTCATGTCGAAGGCCTCGCTTTCGTTTTCCGAGACCATGCACGCAACGCCGCTCCTGCTGGCATGGTGAGACGCTCCTCCTAGGGTGTCCTCATCCACCTCTCCGGAGACAATCTCGGGGATTACGTACGGGCTGCGCATGAACATCCTTCCCCGTTGACTCCCCAGAATCACGAAGTCAGAGAGACCGGCCGCTAGTGCGCTTGTGCCTGACACGGTCCCCAGGACGATTGAGATCATCGGAACCTTCCCGGAGCAGGATACGAGGTTGTCCAGCAGCTCGCCATTTGAACCAAGTGAGGCGACGCCTTCGTGGGCACGCTGACCATCCCCGTCCCAGATGCCTATTATGGGAAGACGTGCCTTCTCTGCGAACTCGACAATCTTGCAGATCTTCTTCGCATGCATCTCTCCCATAGTCCCGGAGAAGACCGAGAAGTCCTGGGAAAAGCAAGCTATCCTCCTGCCGTCAAGCTTTCCGTGACCGGCCACGACCCCATCACCCAGGGGAGTGTGAAGGTGCATTCCGTGATCGCCGGACCTGTGTCTGACGAACGCATCGACCTCGACGAAACTGTCATCATCCAGTAGGTCGAGAATCCTCTCCCTTGCCGTCTGTGACCCCGACTCCCTCATCTCTTTGATCACGCTTCGATCGCCCGGAGATATCGAATCCTGCCTAATCGCATCTAAATCGTCGCTGGGAGAGGAGCCTGTCACGAACTACCCAGGTGCAAGTCGGTTCATCAGCAAACCGGAGTCCCTAGGACATGGAGAACGTTGGGTTCTCCCCGACCAGGTCCATCTCCCATCCCCTCTCCACCGATTCCTTACCTCCGACCGAGAGTAGGTGATGGAGCTTGACCAAGGCCGACCCGGGCGGACATAGCGAGCCATGTCCGATGATCCCAATCTCCTGTTGAACTCGTCCCTTGGAGTAGACGTTCATGTTGACGGGGCCGTGAATCGCATTCGTCACTATGACAACGACGCCTCCATTCGCTATGTGGTCCTCTAGCATCATTCGCAGTCTGGTGTTCTCTAGGCTATCCTCCTCTGGATCCGAGATCGGGAGGTGCCCCAAGCCCGTCCCATGGAAGAGCAAGGCGTCGAAGCCAGAGTCTATTGCCCCCTGGACTTGATCTGGATGCAAGTGGGGGTCGGAGATGAATTGGGCTATGCGCATCGACTCGTCGAACAGCTTCGGCGCAATCGCCTCGACCCTGGCGTCATGGGCCTCGGGAGAGTAGTCTATCCTTGCTCCATTGCTATCGATGGAAACGTGCCCCAGAACCTCTTGGTTGATCGGCTTGAAGGCGTCTCTGCGTGATGAGTGGTACTTTCTGCAGGCACACCCCGGAAGCACGGCGCATTTCCCATCCGAAGAGCTTGCATGGACGATAACCACAGATGAGTCCCGGTATCCCGAGGGAGCAGGTCCGTGGGCTGCCCATTGTACTGAAGCAATGAGATTCTCTGCAGCATCAGAAGAGCCTCTGTCCGGGGACCTTTGGGAGCCGGTGAGAACGATTCTACCGGGCGGTCTTCCCCCTTGCCCAGACCACCCGTACGACATCGCTGCAGCCGAAAGGTGCAGGGTATCAGTCCCATGGGTGATTACGCAGCCAACTGCGCCTTCAGCGAAGGCCTCCTCTGTAGCTTTCAGCATTCTATTCCAGTGCCTTGGCCGAAGGTCGTCTGACCACATGTTTCCGAGTTTAACCGCGCGAATTCGCGCTATGTCACGCAGTTCGGGCACAGCATCTAGGAGCTCATGAGGGTCGAATCTGGCGGTGACTGCCCCTGTTGCATAGTCCACTTTGCTGGCTATCGTCCCGCCGGTGTGGATGAGATGGACAAGAGGCAGGGATTCATCCTGAGGAGTTGTTTCCTCGATCTCCTCCTCGATTACAGGCATCTCATCAAGGATTTCGAACGAGTCGACGTATGATTCCGGGAATGAAACGTTGTAGCCGTTCTGCAGTTTCATCGTAATCAGCTTGTTCCCAGAACTGGGGAGGGCAATGCCGGAATGCTCCGCCTTTCCAGCCCACGTCTTCACCACTAGTTTGACGGGCGTTCCGGGCTTTGGCCAATCCTCCACGCTAGTTGGCAGAGCGCGTCGGCCCATCAAAGGCTCGCTTGTGTTTGGTATTGGTGCCGGGAGCGGGACTTGAACCCGCGACCTTCGGATGACTCAGGCATCTCGAAGGGGGCCTACGGCGTGAACATGCCTTTCGGCTGCCCTATGAGTCCGACGCGCTACCAACTACGCCACCCCGGCATACCATCAAGGCGGGCGAAGAGGCCATTTGAGCATTGCCGGTAATTCACCCGCGTCATTTACTCCACACGCAGGGTTGATGTGTCGCCCTCTCTCGCCAGAACCATCCATGGTCGATGTCGATACTGCCCTGAGGGCAAGCGCCTATTCAGGCAAGAAGGGCAGTGGTTCGAAGGGAGGGGACAAGAAGTCATCCACTCTGGAACCGTTCGACCCCTCTTCTCACGCAGAGAAGGAGAAGGCAGACGCGATTTCCATGTGGCTGGTCATCGTCTTGGGCCTCATCGTTGCGTTGGTGATGCGGTTCTACATGATGCCCGGGATGGACAGTTCACAGCAGATCCTCTGGCTTCTCCCTGTGCTAATGATTGCGCTCATCCGTCCATTGCACCAACTAGCAGTCCCTGATCGGTTCTTCGAACAGTTCACTACCGGAAACTGGATCAGAGCATCGTTCCTCTACTTATTCTCTTGGCTCGCCCTCTCCTTTGCTCTCGTGAACCCGCCAATCGCTGATATCGCAGCCCCACATCTCGCTGATGCAATAGACATTGCCAACAGCGAGGGGATTTCCGACTTTGATTTGGATGGAAATGTGTACGAGATCAGAATTTCCCAGGATTCAATCCCGGTGATTCTAGGCATAGGCGTTAGGGACAACGTCGACGCTCAGAATTCCACGATGAACCTCACAGTTCACAGGGTAGGGCAGATGGAGCCGATAGTCAGCGTTTCCGGATTGGTTTCCGAAATTGCAGACGATGGTCCATCGGATACTTTCGACACTGTGGATCCCAATGACTGGGTCAGGGGGATGAAGAAGAACTCACTCACCGGGGAGTTCTCCGGGCCTAAGGTCGCACCCCACTCGGAGGATGTCTCCATGGCATGGAACCTGTGTCCAGATGGCTGCAGCCCAGGGGAATATCTGATTCACATCTCCCTTGTCGAGGAGGGAGAAATGATTCCATGGCAGGACGGAGACAACACCTGGGAGAGGGAGTACACCCTCAGCATCCTACAGTCTTCTTCCTAGTTCCCGAGCAGTCCGCAAATCCTTGCGGCCATGGCATCTAGTTGCAGTGCCTCTCCGCCTCCCTCGACCATTCTGAAGTCGCATTCGGCCATTGCTTCAGTAACTGCGAGTTTCTGCACCTCGTCTAGGAATGTGACGCCACCCAGCTCCCTGTGAAGCTGGTTGACTAGATCTGTCCCGGCTAACCCGAACCTGTCGAGAATACCCCTCATCCTGCGCCTCGCCGGTTGGAAACCATCCTCCTTGCAGGCAAGGAAGAATCCATGCAGCTCCTCTGGGGGGGCGGTTGCAGTGGTTTCGTAGATTAACTCCCTGGTCACATGCGAGTCGAGCGATGCGGCTACTTGCAGTGACGTAATCGCCTTCCTGAGGTCACCTAGGCTTACGTTGGCTATTGCCTGTGCTGCCTCTTGCTCAAGCTCCACGCCCTCACTACTTGCGACTTCGAACACCTTCTCCAAGACCTTCTCGGTGTCCAGCGGTCTGAACCTGAAGACCGCGCATCTGGATTGGATTGCCTCGACTATCTTGGATGAGTAGTTGCATGACAGGATAAATCTACAGGTCTCAGAGAATTGCTCCATTATCCTCCTCAGTGCCCCTTGGGCATCGGGCGTCAGCGCATCGGCCTCATCTAGGAAAATCACCTTGAACGTGGTACCGGGCATCGGAGCAGTTCGGGCAAATTGCTTGACCTTGGTTCTGATGGACTCCAGTTTTCGCTCGTCACTGGCATTCATCTCGAGAAGGTTGCTCCTAAAACCCTCTCCGAACACATCCCTAGTCAGGGCCAGAGCCGCTGTCGTCTTCCCCGTTCCGGGTGGCCCAGCGAACATTAGGTGCGGAAAAGTTTGGGACTCGGAGTAGGCCTTCAGCCTATCAACCACCGCTTTCTGACCCTTCATCTCACTGACAGAACGCGGTCTGTGCCTCTCAACCCACAACTCGCTCATGATGACCTTACCCTACCCGTTGGCGGGCGTCCTTGAAGGTTGGGGGGCCATTCCTCCGTATCAGTAGCTCTCGTCTTCGGAAGGGAAATTCCCTTTCCTGACATCTCCGATGTAGTCTCTCACTGCTCTGTCTACGGCCTCTCCCACATCCGCGTAGCGTCGCAGGAATCTTGGAGAGAAGTCCTTGGTAATTCCAAGCATGTCGTGCAGGACTAGGACCTGGCCATCGCAATCTGCCCCGGCCCCTATGCCTATGGTGGGTATGTCCAGTGATTCACTTACCTTCTTTGCCAGGCCTGCAGGGATCTTCTCGAAGACTATGGCGAAGCATCCAGCATCCTGAAGGGTCATCGCATCCTCCAAGAGCTTCTCGGCCTCATCCTCCTCCTTGGCTCGGACCGAATAGGTTCCGAACTTGTAAATTGACTGCGGCGTCAGACCTAGATGACCCATTACCGGGACCCCGGCAGTGAGAATCCTCTTGACTGAGTCGACGATTTCACCCCCACCCTCAATCTTAACTGCATGGCCTCCAGATTCCTTCATGATCCTAATCGCACTCTTCAGAGCCAGCTTCGAATCTCCTTGATAGCTGCCGAAAGGCATGTCTACCACCACGAGGGCCCTGTCTACTGCGTTAACCACGCATTGTGCGTGGTATATCATGTGGTCAAGTGTAATTGGGACTGTGGTGTCGTTACCGGCCATCACGTTTGAGGCTGAGTCTCCCACAAGTATCACATCGATGCCGGCACCGTCCACCAACCGTGCAAGGGAGTAGTCGTATGCTGTCAGCATGGTGATTTTCTCGGCGGATCTCTTCATTTCCTGAAGCGTGTGCGTAGTTACCTTCTTGGCTCGGTTGGAAACCATTATGCATCCCTCGGACTACACCCAGAACGATTGAAGCCTTCAACTACACGCCTAGGGGCTAGTTCTCCGGCGAAAGATCATCTGCCGTCTTGAAGAACTCCTCAATGTCGATTAGTCCGTCCGCATTCGAGTCCCCCCAATGGAAAATATCACGTACCAACTGGTTCCCCTTGAATTTCCTAGTGCTCGAAATCACTAAGGCATCATCATCGATATGCTTACTCTCCTGTTCGATGTATCCCAGGGCTCTAATCGCGCTCACGAACTCTCCCAAGTTAAGCCTCCCAGTACCTTCGGTGTCAGCTGCATGGAATGCAACGAATTGCCGCCGCTCCTCCACCTCATCGGGATCCGTCATCATTTTTGCAGATGTCTCCCAGGGGGTAATTTCACTCTCGACATGCCTCTCTCCGTATCCCTTGAAGATGATAAATCCGAGAACTATTGCGGCAACTGCCCCTATCAGAGATTTCGGACCCATGAGGACAATAAGGATACCACCTCCGACGATTCCAGCAACTTGGATAATTGGATATAGCGGCCAAGGGGGCTTCCACTCAGGGTCGTACCATGCATGGGAATCTGAGGAGTTACGTAGAACGATTACGCATGTATTAATCACAATAAAGACCATAATCTGGAAACCAGAGGCCAATTCTGCAACGTCGTGGACCGGCAGGAATGTGATTGTCGCACCCATTGCAAGTCCAGTTCCGATAATCGACCAATGCGGAGTCTCAAACCGTCCGTGAACATCTTCGAGGAACTGAGGGAGGAGCTTGTCCCTAGCCATTGCGAAAGGGAACCGAGATGATGCTAGTATTCCCGCTAGCGCCATCGACGTCATCGTCACGACTGCCAGAACCGCTGCGATAATTCCTGCCATCTCGCCACCCACTGCCTCGGCGAAAATGTACACTGGGTCCTCTCTTGCGTGACCATTGCCATCTATGTACCCCGAAGGGTCAACTGTAGCCACCATTACTATGGTCACTGTGACGTAGAGGATACAACTGAATGCCAGCGAGAAGAGAATTCCGTATGGCATGTTCTTCGTTGGGTTCTTTATTTCGCCACCAACAGCAGCAATTTTTGTGACTCCAGCATAAGAGACGAAAACGAATGCGGAGGTGGCTATCACCGAGTTCCAGTCGTCACCGAATGCTTCTCTTGAAATTGCCGCATCCCAATTCAGGTCGCCAGTAGCAACGGCCCAAATGCACAGCAACATCAGGTATGTAGTGGCGATCACGACAATCGGCGCCTGGATTTTCTTGATCTTCTTCACACCGAGAATGTTGATTATCACAATTATCACAAGGAGTATTATGGCAGCAGATTCGATATTAATTTCAATCCCGATAATGTCCTCAATCACCCACAAATAGGCCTTGAATCCGATCAATGCGAAAGCAGATTTTAGTAGGAAGTTGGCCCAAAGTCCCAAACCCGCAACCGTCCCGATTAGAGGCCCGAAAGTCTTCTGGATGTAGACGTAATCTCCACCAGTAACAGGCATGGCAGATGCAAGCTCAGATTTCGAAATTGCACCAGGTAGAACGACGAGGGCAGCCACCAGATATGCAAGCCATACTCCTCCTACCGGGTTCGTACCTCCTCCCATTTCTACCATGGCAAGAGCGGGGAGCACGAACAAACCAGAACCAATCATCGCCGACAGGGAGATGATTACGACTGAGAATAGCCCTAAATTCCTCTCAAGAGTGTCAGAGACTGCCTCTATGGGAGTCAGTACGATGCCCACCAGGTCCTTTGGACCGTAGTTACGCATGTTTTACCGGCCTAACACACCCCAGTTGAAGGTTCTCCTCACCCAACAGGTTAGATACTGACCTCTCAGGCCCCCGAACATGAGTGATACAGTAGAGCAGGACACCATAGCATCAGTGCATTACACCGGGACATTCGTAGATGGGGCAGAATTCGACAGCAGCGAGGGCAAGGACCCCTTGACCTTCCTAGTCGGACACGGACAAATGATTCCAGGCTTCGAGCAGGAGGTTCTCGGTGCAAAAGTGAGAGAGAAGAGGGAGTTCACACTCACTCCAGATCGAGCCTACGGAGAGAGGGACGACGACGCCATCCAGAAGATAGAGAGAAGCCAGTTCCCAGAAGGTATGGAACTGGAAGTAGGAATGGTCGTCGGGGCGCATAGCGACCAAGGTCCCATCCAATTTACTATCACCGAGATTGACGGAGACGTCGTTTCGGCCGACTTCAACCATCAGATGGCCGGCAAAACTCTCCGCTTCGAGGTAGAGGTCGTCGAGATTCGCACTGCCACCGAGGAAGAACTGGCGCATGGGCACGTCCACGGCCCAGGCGGACATCATCACTAGCCCCTTCAGAAGTGTTATCTCCCCCTCCAATAATTCGACTAGGATGAGGAAGCAAGCCCCGTTGGTGGCGACCTTGATAGTCATGGCATCTCTAACTGGGTGCCTAGGCTCCGATTCGGGTAATGGAATCTTCGGAGGAGATTCGGAGAAAGAACCACTCAGAATTAATCACATCCAGATGAAGGGGACTCACAACTCATACCACATTGAGCCCTTGTTTTCTCCCACTAGGGAGTACATGTACACACACCAACCTCTGGATTTCCAGGTCTCACAGCAGGGCGTCAGACAGTTTGAGATCGATGTCTGGTGGGACATTAGGGAGGGTCTCAGAGTCTACCACAACCAGTACGACTCCGGCACGACGTGCCCAACATTCGAGAATTGCCTTGAAGCACTCCTCGGATGGTCGAACGAGAACCCGTTGCACCATCCGCTCTTCATTTGGATTGAGCCCAAGGACTGGCCCGAGCAAGCCACCGACGTGACAACCACTCTGGAGATTTCGGGCCTATTGGAAGACATCGAGCAGGAGATTGCCCAGTTCTGGCCCCTGAACAAGACGATTACGCCCGATGACGTGAGGGGCGAGAGTGCCACCCTGAAGGATTCGGTAATCACGGATGGCTGGCCATTGCTGGAAGAGAGCAGAGGAAAGGCGATTTTCGTTCTGCTAGCTAGTGGGGAGTCCAGGGACCTGTATGTAGAAGCGTATCCGGGACTATCCGGGGCTCGTATGTTCACCCTGTCTGACGAGGGTAGCAACGAGGCCGCCATCTTCTCGCTTACAGACCCAATTGGCAGTGGTGATGAGATTACCAGACTCGTTAGCGAGGGTTACATCGTCCGGAGTAGGGCGGACAGCGGAGGTGAGGAGGCTGACAACAACGACACAACAAGACGCGACGCAGCCCTTGCAGCCGGGGCTCACAGCATCTCGACTGATTATCCCGCACAAGTGGATGGGGTAGACTACTGGGTCGAGATTCCGGAAGGAACTCCAAGCAGGTGCAATCCCATTACATCCCCAACTTGGTGCACCTCCAATGCAATAGAAGATCAGGGACCTTGATTACGCTCTTGCGATGACCTTCAGCTCGATCGCAATAGAAGTCGGGAGTGCATCCACCGACACGGTCGTCCTTGCTGGCAGTATCTCGGAGAAGTACTCGGCGTATACCTCGTTGTACCCGTTGAAATCACGTTCCATGTCTGTCAGGAAAACAAGGATGTCCACCACCTTCTCAAGTCCCGAACCGTATTCCTCCAGAATCACTCTAATGTTGTTGATAACCGCGTGAGTCTGTGCCTTGATGTCGTAATCCATGGGGTTCCCCTCATCGTCTTTGATTGGTCCACCCGGGATTTCATTGGTTCCTGGCTGACGTGGCCCCATTCCGCTGACTAGGATCAAATCGCCCACTCTGTGCAAGTGAGGGTACGCCCCGACTGCAGATGGGCCGCCCTCGGCGATGAAGGGGCCGTCTTCGCTTGTTAGCTTTCCAGCAGCCTTCCTCCCCACTACTGCGCCAACTATTCCTCCAACGGGGCCTCCGACTGCTACCCCTGCTGCTGCTCCTAGGGCACCTCCGGCCGTCTTGGCCAATGACTTTCCAACCTCGTCATATATTCTCTCGACCGCATCAGTTGGTGCAGCGACGATATCGTCAATCATGCTCTTTCGCTTCTCTTCGTGAGTCATTTCGTCTTCAGTAGACATCACAACATCCCCTTGTCTAAGACTCCGCGATCCCCATGGTAGTGTTCTACGTCATCTTCGTCAAACTCCTTGTCACCAACCGATTCAGAGGCGGGGGTCAGTATCACCACAGCCCCTCCGGAGCCATGGAGGGCCTCGTATGCCAAGACCTCGCCAGTGTAGTTGTTATGCTGGCCCATTGTGGCCGACATCCACCAAGCTGGCTTGTACGCGACTACCTTCTGCACTCTAATCTGCCCGTGAATTTCCCTCGAGAGCTGACTCAGATCCTCCAACCTGCCATCATCGAAGAACTCTAGAATCTTACGATTCCACTCGTCGTCTTTGGCAGAGTGAATCCTGTCCTCGGAGGGATCGATGTGCTCGGTGAACATCCTGTTAGACAGGCTCGATACTACAACGACTACGGCTTTCTTGCCCTGCTCTTGAATCGCATCACGCGCAGACTTGCCCAGGACAATGGTCTCGGCCCTGTTTGCATACATGTTGCTGGAAACGATGCATGCCGGTATTCGGTTATCCGGGTTCAGGAGCTTGAGAGCGACGACCGAACCCGTGTCAATTGGGAATCCATCGTACTCGATCGTCCTAGATTGCAGTCCCCTTGATTCAGCAGCATTCTTGAACGCATCAGCGAACTCTACATCCATCCTGAACTTGTACGGCATGCTTCCTAGGAAGTGGAAGTCATCGTCTACGTGGACCCATTCCGGTTCGGGATGTGCCTGAATCTGATGCCCGATTATGCTCGGCCATGTCGTGGAGTAGACCAGAATCAGGTCCGCTTCGCTCTCTTCGATTCTCTTCCTGCATGTTTCATAGGCATCCCTCAGCTTTCCATAGCCATCACTAGCTTCCGGGGAGAGGAGGGGTTGCGGGTGAGGGGGGCAATAAATGCCGAATAGAATCTCTGGCTCCGTCAAACAAACACCTCAGAGGACAATCTCGCGCGTGGCTTCCATGGGATCCCATGCAGCAATCAGGTTACCTGTTCCAATTACTGACTGGTATCCGTAAATCTCGGCAGGATAGTTTGGATATCTCATTGCAGCCATCATCCAAGTCAGGCCACCTCCCTCGGTCTCCGCAATCGTCTGCTCGGTGAATTCAGGCATGATGTCGATTACCTCTCTCATCTTGCCACTCCTCATCAGATCTACGAGCTTCATGTCCCAGACATATTGGCTGTGATTGTATATGTGCTCACGACTCATGTCTTCAGGCAAGGGGGACTCAGTAACGAAGTGTCTGTGTGAAAGGCTGTGACTGCTGATTAGCACCACCTTCTTGCCGCTTTCTTCTATGGCCCTTGCACAGGCTTCTCCCAATGCACTGGCTTGCTCGTTCATTACCTCAGCAGAGTAGTAGTGAGCATTCCTATTGCTACTGATGGTAACGAGTGGTTTGTCCCAATCTGGATTGAGCATATGACAAGATGTGATTGTGCCGTAGTCGATCCTGAAGTCGGGATTTCGCATCATCTTGGTAACGATCCCAAACTCACCGGCAACCTCGCACATCTTCTCAGCCAGATCCACATCTACCGAGATGTCGTAGTTGAAGCGGAAGATGTTCGGGAAAACCGGATCAACAGACTTAGACTTGAATTCCGGTAGTCCTAGGAAGTGCGTTCCGATGTAAGTCTGCCAATGAGGGGTGAAGATTACCATTGCATCGTAATCAATCGTTTTCAGTTTCCTAGCCAGTCTGTTGTAACCCCATCTCAGAGTCTCCCATCCTCCTTCCGAGAAAGCCTCGTTTTGTTCTGGATTCTCAGCATACACAACATGTGGCGGGTGTGGTGCGAGGCAACCCAGCACAATCTCTCCCTTCGCCATGTTACTGCGAGGTCGTGAAATCCAAAGAAAACCTTCCGGCCCAACTAGTAGACTTCATGGGGGGTCCATTGGGGTGACTCGTCATGAAGTGGGACGAACCCCCGCTGTGGCCAGTAGTAATCCCAAACCTAGTTGGATTTGCCGCCGCTTGCATGCCTCATCTCTTTGATGGGATACCCCGACCTTGGGGTTGGGTCTTCCCAGCCCCATTCATGGGTTTGGTATTGCTCAGCCCGATGCTGTATTTCTCCCCAAAGCCAGCCGGAGGTAGAATCGATTTGATCATTGGTGCAAATGTTGCCATGGTCCTAGCAATCGTCCCGCAGTTGATTTTCAAACCCTGGTTCATCGTTGTAATCCTGTTCTGGGTGTTCCAGTCAATGTACGTATGGAGGCATAACTACCCTGCTTTCAGGGTTGGAACATGGCTGGGCTTGGGGGCAGTATCGGGACTATTCATAGGTGATTTTTTCGCTCACTTCATCCTCTGAGAAATACAATTCACCTATGATGAGACCAGTTATTGCGAAGGCAGGAACGGAAGAGATGATGGCAGACCACAGGAGGCTCCCGTCCACGTACTCTATGCTGATTCTGACCTCGCCGATTCCGGAATCTCCTTGGTGTGTGACCAATACGTAATGTCCGTCAAACACCGAAGGCGTTTCCACTCGCTCGCTAAGGATTTCCCCCGGCCCCAGCACGTGCACGTCACCGCCAGATAGGGAAGACCAGTCGATTATCCCATCCTTGGCGTGAATTTCTACCGCGTCCCTGTGGATGATGAGAACCTGGACGATTTCATCCCCCACGTTCCTGACCTCTACATCTGCCGGGTGCCACAGGCTGTGGACCTCGATAACATCGAGATTCACATCTCCAGGACCGACCCTCATTGTCGGCACCTCATCATCCGTCCCAGGTCCATCGACTACCACTGCGAGTAGGATCAAGGTCCCTAGTAAGGAGAATGCAGCCGATGTGTATGCCACTCTCTTGGATGGAATCAATGAAGGCCAACCATTCTCCCGTACGCCTCTCAGTTTGGGTTGGATCTTTTGGACGAAAAGAGCACATATCATGGCTAGAATTGCTCCGGGAATCACATCAGATACCCAGTGTATCCCGAGGTACTGAATACTGAAAAGGTAGATCGGGACATTCACCGCCACGAACAGATCGAACTCCCTATGGCGCCACTCTTCAATCTTGATTCCAATCTCTCTAACATGCAGTCTGTTGATTATCAGGAGGCCAATCGGGATTCCCACATGCAGACTAGGGAATCCATTGTCAAGAGGATCAACTTCCGTGAAGAAGAACAGGTTCCACGACTTGTGATACATCAGGGCATCCATACCCGGGATGAAGGAGGAGGTGACTTCGACGTTGAAGAATAGGTAGAGGGGAACTGCTAGAACGTAGATAACGAAGTAGTTCAGCACCGCCTTGTCGGCCATCACCTCGTCCCTGCAGAGAATGTAGTACATCGGGCTGAACCATATCAGGAACATGTAAACGAAGAAATAGTGGAAAGAAAGAACATCGCTGAGTAGATCGTTTCTGAAGGTCTCTTGAACCCAGAGGGTGACTTCTCCCTCGAGCCCATGGACGTAGTGAGTGTATCCGCCAACCTTGGGCTTGATTGCCTCGTTGTGCTGGTCAATGAATACCTTGAATCCGTACATTACTAGATAAACAGAGATGTGCCACTTGTATCCCCTCTCTCGGATTTCCTCGAGTAGATCCGAGAACGCAACTCTCATCTCTGGCTCATCTCTGGTCAGTAGCCTCTGCAGTGGGATAGTCATCAGGAGAATGGTTCCCATCACCGTCCCGTAAGGTCCGAACGGCCACGCCATGGTCGCTACCGATTATCCCCGAGTCATGAAAGTTACACTGGCGAACCGTCCTTTTCTCAAGTTCGTCGCTCCCCAACTCATAAGTCGTGATACTTTTGGCGAATTCCATGGACGGCCACGAACTATGGCTCTCGCAGTGTGAGAAAATCGGATTCTCGCCATCTCCCAAGAAGTACGATGCGGGCACCAGAACTTCTCAGGACGCAGCAGACCAGTTAGGGTGCGAGGTCGCTCACATCGCTAAATCTATTGTCTTCGAAGGACCAGATGGAGCAATTATCGTGATTACTTCTGGTTCGAACAGGGTCGAGAGGAAGAGGAAACTGAAGCGAATCCTGGGTTTCAAACCCGGATTGGCCAGTCCCGAATATGTCCTGAAAAGTACGGGATTCGCAATCGGTGGAGTTCCTCCCTTCGGGCACACGAATCCAGTAACGATCCTGATGGACGAGGATCTGATGCAATACGATTTGGTCTGGGGGGCTGGAGGGACTCCACAAACAGTTTTCCCGATTACTCCCAAAGAACTCAGTGACATAGCAGGTGTTTTGCTTGGGGATGTGAAGCAATAGATGACCGAGGTAATTGAGGGTCTGATTCGAGCTGCATCCGGACTGAGGGACGATGCCCAAGCCATTGCTCGCCGTCTGGAATCCGACGGCGTCGCAGACTGCGTTTACAACCCACTGATGTATGCTTGGGAAGTCCATGAGGAATTCATTCGCCGTTCAGGAGGGAGCGGCGCCAAGTCCATTCTGCTGGGGATGAATCCTGGTCCTCATGGGATGGGTCAGATGGGGGTCCCATTCGCCGCTACTTCAGTCGTGAGGGATCTACTGGGAATATCTGGGATTGATGTAGGTCAACCGGTTAGTCCGCATTCCAACAGGCCGGTTAACGGACTCAGCCACCCCAAGGAGGAAGTCTCTGGAACAAGGCTTTGGGATCTTCTACAGCAGAGGTACGGCGGCGCAAGCCAGATTTTCCAGAAGGTGTTCATCATCAACCACTGCCCGTTGATGATTCTTGATGGCCCGAGGGGCACTAACGTGACTCCCAACAACATCAGCGGACCTGTGATGAATGAGTTGTTGGAGAGGTGCGATCAACACCTTAGGGAGGCAGCTGTGGCCCTGGGCGCGGAGGAGGTCATCGGAATAGGGAAGTACGCGGAGAAGAGGGCTCATGCCGCACTCATGGGAATGGGCATCCGAGTCAAATCGTGCTGGCATCCATCCCCAGCTTCCCCCCTCGCCAATCGGAACGGAGGGGCCGACTGGCGCGAAAACGTCAGCGCCGTGCTCCCCTGAAGGTTGTTTTTGCAACACTTAATTCACTAGACAACAGTTAAGTTTCCGGATGCATTGTCCAAGCCCATGTCAGCGAAGACTACGCCCCAATACCTGATTGATAACGCAGAAAATTACCCAGACGAAGCCGCAATCTCCTCCAAGGACGAAAATGGCAACTGGGACACCACGTCTTGGTCCGAGTTCTTGGACTACGCGATGGACATCTCCAAGGCACTGATCGCACATGGCTTCCAGAAGGGGGACAAGCTCAGTATCTATTCGTACAATCGGAAGGAGTGGTACGCTGCGTACTCCGCCGCCAACATGTGCAACGGGGCTGCGGTCGGCGTCTACCACACTTGCTCTCCAGAGGAGGTAGAGTGGGTGGTAGGCAACTCCGACTCCAAGATAGTCTTCGTTGGGAACAATCCAATGGACGGGGGCGATCCCGAGAAGATGTGCTCCCATCGGCTGCACGTGGCGCTCGCATCTCTGGACAAGGTAGAGTCAGTTGTGGTGATGGATGGCGTCGATATGCCGGACCACCCGAAATCTATATCGTGGAGCGATTTTGTTTCCAAAGGCAGGAAGGTCAAAGACTCCGAGGTGATGGAGAGGCTCTCTAGCATCCAACCAGACGACACCGCATCTCTGATCTACACCTCTGGAACTACTGGCAACCCCAAGGGTGTCGAGCTCACCCACGACAACTTCGAGGCAGAGATCGCAGGAGTGTCGGCCATCGCCAAGTTCAACCAGGGCGACGGTTACGTCTCTTGGCTTCCATGCGCACACGTGTTCGGCCAGCTGGCCGACAACCACATTTGGGTGAGGGACGCCATGCACATGCGCGTGGTCAGCTCGCCACTTGATTCGATAGATTGCGCCAAGGAGGTCGAACCGTCTCTCTTCATCGGAGTCCCACGGATCTACGAGAAGGTATACTCGAACCTCGTAGCCGGACTAGGGAGCAAGGTAAAGTGGCTAAGCCTGCCGATCCTGAAGGGAATAGTCAGGAAGAAGGCGAAGCAGAAGATAGGCTTCTCCAACCTGAAGTACGCCATCACGGGGGCAGCCCCGATTAATCCTGACATACTGCACCTCTTCCACAAGTTGGACATCCCGCTTTTCGAGGGATACGGCATGACGGAGACCACTGCAGGCGCGACACTCGGATTCGAGGGCAACAACAAAATTGGAACGGTCGGTAAGACATTCGTTGGAGAGTTAAGGATCCACGACCCCAACGAGAAGGGCGACGGAGAGATACAGTTCCGCGGCCGGCACATCATGAAGGGCTACTACAACAACCCCGAGGCGACTGCAGAAACGATGACCGAAGACGGTTGGCTCAAGTCAGGTGACCTAGGTCGGGAGGACTCTCAGGGGTACATCAGCGTCACCGGGCGGATCAAGGAGATCTACGTGAGCTCGGCAGGCAAGAACATCGCACCTCTGGTGATAGAGGAGACGATGAAGTCGATTCCCCTCGTTTCTCAATGCATGCTCATAGGAGACAACAGGAAGTACTGCAGCGCGCTCTTCACACTGGACGTCAGCGTGATTCTGAGGGACAAGCACGGGATGGACGGGGCCAAGGTTCCCAAGGACCCAGTGGAGCAGTTGGCAAAGCTGAAGGAGTTTGGACACGATCTCAGCGAGTACACCGATAGCCCGGAGATATACGCAGAGCTCCAAGGGCACGTCGACAGGCTCAACGGCCAGTTCTCCAATCCCGAACAGCTGAAGAAGTTCACAATCCTCTCCAGGGATCTCAGCGTTGACCATGGCGAATTGACTCCCACCCTGAAGATTCGAAGGATCCAGATCAGAGAGAACTGGGCTGACGAGATAGAGGCCATGTACGCAGGCGCCTAGTCGGTGAAGCAATGGAACCTAGCGCATGGGCCGCCCTAGCCACCGTTTTCACGCTAGGGGCGATGAGCCCCGGACCGTCCCTGGCAGTGGTCCTGAGGAACACCATGGCTGGTGGTCGCAGCCAAGGCATCTCCACAGGGATTGGGCACGGCATAGGGTTCGGCATCTACGCATTCCTCGCAGCGCTCGGAATAGCCACCGCCCTTTCGGCCAATGAGGACGTCGAGATATTCCTCAGGGGAGGAGGGGTGTTGATCCTCCTCTGGTTGGGGGTCACGTTCCTGCGCCACGCCATGGCCGGTCCGAAAAAGGACTTGGGCTCCGATGACTCACACGGGCCCTCGGACAGGGTCGGCTTCGCTCAGGGGTTCTCGATAGCCCTTCTCAATCCCAAGATTATGGCTTGGATGCTGGCTCTGTACGCCCCCTTCATCGAAGTCGACTCTTCCCTGGAGACGCTCCTTGGGATGGGCCTACTGGGGATGGTCATCGATGGGACGTGGTATGTGACCGTAGCAACAGTTCTTACTGCAGGGGATAGGGTCGAGATGCTGAGGTCGAAGGCACACGTCATCGACGGGGCAATGGGGCTGCTGATGTTTTTCTTCGCGTACATCCTAGTGAACGGTTTCTGATGCTCAGAACCCAATGAATACGATTACCATGACAATCATTGAGAGGATAAATACCGCTGGAATCACTGCCAAAGCGGTTAGAAGACCGTATGCGAAGTACTTGCTTCCTCTCGTGAAGCTCCAGACTAATCCGCCAATCAGGCCAGCGGGCCAGAGGAACCAAGCTAGCATGTAGAATATTTCGTCTGGGCCGTCTGGCATTGAATCTCCAATGATGAAGAGGATGAAAGAAACGAACCACATTGCACCCGGGGCCAAAATCAAACCAATTGCGAACCATCCTCCGTTGGACGGCCCCTTTCTCTCTTCGTTGAGATTCGCCCAATATGGGGAATTTTCCCCTTCGCCCTCGAAAGAAGTGACATTTCCGCTGAGAATGGTGCTTCCCGGTCCTGAGTTGCCCGAGTCCCCTCCCCACGGGCTTTCATCACCCCGGGGAGATATTTCAATCGCTTCTGGGAGCTCTTCCACTATACCCTGGAACTCTCACCCAGTCTTGAAGCATGTCCCGGAAATGCCCAAGACACTGTTTTCTTCAGTCAACGCATTCTTGTGGAGTTATGTTTTCGGGTTGGTGTGGAAAGCAGCCTTGGGAACGGTGCAACCGATGCCCCAATCACAGCCTCCGGCGGGAAAATGCCCATTCGCATTATCACCGCAGCCGCGATTTTCGATGGCCACGACGCGGCCATAGGAATCTTCCGGAGGATTCTCCAGAGCCAGGGTTGCGAGGTAATCCACCTTGGGCATGACAGGGGTGCCGACGAGGTTGCACGTGCGGCCATCCAGGAGGACGCACACGCAGTCGCAATCACCTCCTACCAAGGCGGTGCCGTTGAGATGTTCACTCACACCAAGGAGATCCTAGATGAGGAGGGTTTCGGCCACGTGTTCTTGTTCGGAGGAGGGGGAGGAACTATCCTCCCACATGAAATTGAACAGCTCAGAAGAAATGGGATTTCGCGGATTTACTCGCCAGACGATGGCAGGGACTTGGGCCTTGTCGGAATGGTGCGGGACGCAATGAACCAGGCATCGGAGATAGACCTCCTGGAGAGATCCAGGTTCGACTCGATATCCGGCCCGGTTGATGCCGACGACCATGGGATGGTCTCCCTGCTTCTGACGATGGCAGAGAACTCCCATCCAGATGAGTTCTACGATACTCTCTCCAAGGCCCGCTCTAGGAACTCGGAATCAGAGTGCCCCGTGATCGGCATCACCGGGACAGGCGGGGCGGGTAAGTCTAGTCTGATGGACGAGGTTATGCTCAGGATCCGCAGAGACAACCCGGATGCCCGGGTGGCCTTGCTAGCCACGGACCCCACTAGGAAGAAGACGGGCGGGGCTCTACTCGGCGATCGAATCAGAATGAACTCCCTTTCCGACCATAAGCTGTTCATGCGCTCTTTCGCGAGCAGGGACAGCGGCAGGGAGATCGCCGAGTGCGTCGATCGAGCCGTCGAGACCTGCAAAGCGGTCGGCTTTGACTTGGTCATTGTCGAGACGAGTGGCATCGGCCAGGGGGACGATGCCATCACCGAAGTGGCAGACATCTCCATCTATGTCACAACCAGAGAGTATGGTGCACCGAGCCAGCTAGAGAAGCTAGCTGCCTTGGACTTCGCCGACATCGTGGTACTGAACAAGTTCGACAGGCCCGGTGCAGAGGACGCACTGACCGAGATCCGCAAGCAGTTCCTTAGGAACCGAGAGGCCTTCGACGAGAATCCCGAATCAATGCCAGTTGTGCCCACAATAGCCAGCCAGTTCGCCGATGCTGGCGTGGACCGCCTCTGGGAGATGATGACAGTCCAGCTGAACGAGAAGTTTGGGACCGACTTCTCCGCTAGCGAACCTCGTTTGGGCCCAGATGGGCTGCCGAATCGCGATACCCCGATTCCCCCCAAGCGTCAGGGGTACCTCGCTGAGGTCGCCTCAACCGTGAGGGACTACCACAAGAGGTCAGAAGACGTAGCGAAATCCGTCCGTCAGGTGCAGCAACTCGAAGCAGCGGCCAAACTGCTGGAATCCTCCAGCAAGAGGGACACTAACCAGGACTTGCTCGACGAGGCAAACGAGATCAGGAGCTCAATACCCGAAGCAGCATGGGCGTCTCTGAACGAGTTCGATTCGAAGTCCGAGGCATACCGCTCCGGTCAGGCGAGTTACACAGTACGAGAAAAAGAAATCTCAGTCAAGACGACCCACGAGACGTTATCGGGGACCAGAGTGCCGAGAGTCGCCCTGCCCACGACTCAGGACTGGGGGGACAAACTCCTTTGGATTCGCAAGGAGAACGCCCCGGGGGCCTTCCCCTACACGGGTGGAGTCTTCCCATTCAGGAGGGAGGATGAGCTCCCAGTCAGGATGTTCGCCGGAGAGGGCAGCGCAGAGAGGACCAACAAGCGCTACCACTTCCTGTCAAAGGACCAGTCGTTCAACAGGCTCTCAGTAGCATTCGACTCCCCTAGCCTGTATGGGAATGACCCGCAGGAGAGGCTCGATATCTTCGGGAAGGTATGCGAGTCTGGAGTCAGCATCAGCACGGTGGACGAGATGGACCGTTTGTTCGTCGGCTTCGACCTATGCGCTCCGAACACCTCGGTCAGCATGACCATCAACGGTAACTATTGGTGGCACCTAGCAGCCTTTTTCAGAGTTGCAATTAGGCAGCAGACTAGGAAGTTCGTCGAAGAGAACGGGAGAGATCCCAGCGAGAACGAATCCGAGGAAATCAGTGCCTACGCCCTTTCCACCGTGAGGGGGACGGTCCAGGCCGATCAGCTGAAGGAAGCCATGGGCCAGAACACCCTGGTGTTCAATCTGGACACGGCGCTCAGGATGATGGGGGACGTCGCGGAGTTCTACGTGAACAACGGGGTCCGCAACCACTACTTCGTCAGCATCAGCGGCTACCACATCGATGAGGCAGGGGCGAACCCAATCACCCAAGCGGCACTCACGCTCTCAAACGGCCTCACCTACGTCGAACTGTTCAAGGCCAGAGGGCTCGATCCCGACAAGTTCCTCAGGAACTTCTCATGGTTCTTCTCCAATGGGATGGATCCCGAGTACGCTGTAATCGGCAGAGTCTCCAGGAGGATTTGGGCAATAGCGATGCGCGACCTCTATGGAGTCGAGGAAAGGGGCCAGAAGCTCAAGTACCACATACAGAGCAGCGGACGATCTCTCCACTCCCAGGAATTCACGTGGAACGACTACCGGACCACCTTGCAGGCCCTCTACGCGCTTGCCGACAATGCCAACAGTCTCCACACCAACAGCCGTGACGAGGCTTTCGGAACTCCCACGGAGGACACGGTCAGAGACGCGGTCGCGATCCAGCTAATCCTCACCAAGGAGTACGGCTGGCTGCGGAACGAGAACCCCTTGCAGGGCTCATTCGTAGCGGACTTCCTCACGGACGAGGTCGAGGAGAAGGTCCTGCGTATCTTCGAGGAGATGCATAGCAGAGGAGGAGTTCTCGGTGCACTGGAGGTCAACTATCAGCGCAACCGAATTCAGGACGAAGGCATGCTGTACGAGCATCGCAAGCACACGGGCGAGACGCCGATCGTGGGCGTCAACACGTTCACCGACCCCGACTCGTCCACACCCTCAGCAGAGGAATTTGATATCGACGTGACCAGATCTGACGAATCGGAGAAGATGATGGTAATCAACAGGAACAGGGAGTTCAAGGAAGCGCACTCGGCGGAGTCTGAGGAATGCCTGAGCCGGCTAAAGCAAGTTGCTCGCGAGGGTGGCAATCTGTTCGAAGTGATGATGCACATAGTAGAGCATTGCTCGGTTGGACAGGTCACGCAGGCTCTCTTCGAGAGCGGTGGGAAGTTCAGAAGGAACATGTGAAGGCAGTTCTTCCGCGGCTTTTCCCGGAGCATCTCCTAATTCATGTCCCTAATCGCCCTACTGCCTCAATGTTCTTAACCCCAAATGGAACGACTGGCGCTGTTGTCGGTGATTTATTTCCCGACGACTGAGGTGAAGGGATGCATCTAGTCAGGATTGAGGTTGAGAATTTCAAGTCGTTCGGCGGCGAGTCGATCATTCCGTTCGAGGAGGGCTTCACAGCGATCACCGGCCCCAACGGCAGCGGTAAATCAAACTGCGGAGATGCCATTGGATTCGTCCTCGGACCCAAGTCTACACGATCGCTCCGGGCCTCCAATGTCTCTGAGCTCATCTTCAACGGAGGAAAGTCCGGTAGCCCGGCAAAACACATGTCGGCGACCCTGGTATTCAGCAACACCCCGGAGGTCGGGGGCAAGAGGAGGCTCCGCTCCGACTCGGACGAGGTCTCCTTCACGAGGTCGGTCAAACTCAACAGGAAGGGGAACCCAGTCTCCTCGTTCAGGATCAACGACAATCCATCCTCGGCCACCGAGATGAGAAGGATTCTCTCGGAGGCCGGACTGAGAGGGGACGGCTACAACATAGTGCTGCAGGGCGACGTCACTAACCTAGCCACCATGACTCCCCACAAGAGGAGGGGGGTACTGGAGCAGGTCGCCGGGGTGACTGCCTACGACGACGAGATACGAAAGGCGAACACGCAGCGCAAGCACGTCGAGAACAGCATAGAGACGATCGACATCTTCGAGGCCGACCAGAAGGGACGACTCACGGAGCTCGAGAAGGAACGAGAGCAGGCTCTGAAGTTCAGGGAACTGAAGGGAGAGGCGGACCTAGCCCGATTGACTCTAGAGCAATCCAAACACAGGAACAGACAGGGAGAGGTATCACTACTGTCGGAGGAGAGGTCCAACTACGTCACAAAGGAGAAAGACCTCTCCAAGGAGATGCTGGAATCGAGTCAGAGACTGGACGGATACGACAAGGAACTTGTCCAACTTAGAAGGGATCTCGAAGTGGCCATGGGCGAGGATGCAAAGGAGATCATAGACAAAATTAGGCAACACGAGATCGATCTGGAGACCGCTTCCGACCGCATCGGCGACCACAAGAGGGCCATCGAGAGCTCGGAGGAGGAGATCGAAATTCTGATACGTGAGAGGGAAGGGGCCGACAAAGCCCGCATACAATCAGAGCAGAGCATCACAGACCTCCACCAAAGGGTCTCAGACTCTAAGGCGGCCCTGAAGAAGGCCGCTGAGGACGAGGAAGAGGCGAGGAAGGCCATCCAGTCCGGAGACAAGCTCGGCCGCGACCTCAACAGGCTTCTAGGCAAGGCCACTGAGGACGAGCAGTCCGCCAGCACAGCATACTCACAAGCCCAACTGGATTACGACCGGGCGAACCAGAGATCCCAGATAGCATCTGAGAACCTGGTCGACATAGAGCAGGCATTCGAGACCGCCGAGCTCGAGAGGGACGACCACGCGCTCGTAGGGGAGGACCTCGAGGACTCCAGTCCCGACATCAACAGAGAGTCCATGGCCAAGGAGCTGATGAGCCTGCAGAAGCAGGAGAGATCCCTCGTCGATGATCGGGACAGGGCCGAGTCCAAGCTCAGGAACGCGGAGATGGGCCTCGCCAAGGCCAAGGCCAGAATGGAGGCTAGGTCAAGCACTCCGGGTTCGGCACACACCCTAGCAGCACTATCCCGGCTCAGGGAGAGCGGGGAAATCCACGGAATCCTCGGGACCCTCGGGGAACTGGCGTCTCCGAAGGACCCCTCTCACGAGGAGGCACTGTCATTCGCCTTCGGAGGCGGTCTCAGGAGCATCGTCGTGACCTCCGACCACGTAGCATCAAAGTGCATCACCTGGCTACGCAAGAATGGCGGCGGCAGGGCAACCTTCCTCCCCCTCAACAAACTCTCAGTCTCCCGTCCCCAGGGAAGGACGCTCCTAGTGGCGAGAAACCCCGGAGTGGTAGGATTCGTCCACGATCTGCTAGAATTCGACCAAAGCGTCGAGACCGCGGTTCGTTATGCAGGGAGGAACACGCTGGTCGTTGACTCCATGGACGTTGCGAGGGAGAACATGGGTGGAGTGCGAATGGTCACCCTCGACGGGGCGGTCATCGAGAGCTCAGGCGCCATGACTGGCGGCTCCTCTTCGAAGAAGGGCCGCCCGAGATTCGAGGGTTCGGGAGCCGGGAGTTCCGGAATAGACAGGATGGAGATGGGCGTCCAAGAGGCGGACCTCCTATTCTTCACTGTTGACGGCGCTCTGAGGGAGCTCCGCAGGAGCCAGCAAGAGCTCAGGGACAGGATACACGGTCTCGACAACGATGACCACTCGGTCAGGATCAGGAATTGGAAGGCCGACATGAGCAGGGCCGAGAAGGCGGTCAGCGAGATCAGAACCAAGCTCAAAGCAGCCAACAAGGAGCTCGACGAATGCGAGTCCGAGAAGTCCCGACTCTCAGCGATATGCGAGAATGCCCGAGTCTCCCTCGAGGAGGCGACGGCCACCCGGTCCAAGGCCGCAGAAGACCTCCAGAACCACACTCCCGACTACCTGTCTGTCAAGCTCAGAGAGGCAGAGAGGGTCAGAACCGAGGCAGAGAGGACTCGCGTCATGTCCGAGGCATCAATCGAGACATCGACCCAGCAGCTGAAGATTCTGATAGACAGGGTGGCAGAGCTGGACAGACAGGTCAAGTCTCAGAACGACTCGATCTCCAGGGCAGAGAAGGAGATCGGCGAACTCAAGTCGAGCATAGGAGAATCCGAGTCGATGCTCCTCGAACTCAGAGAGCAGGCCTCCCAGTTCGACGAGGAGCAGAAGCTCCTGAACGACAAGAGGGACGAGATCATCGAGGAGAGGGCCAGCCTAAGGGCCCACTTAGAGAGGATCTCCCAGGAGAAGCAGAGCATATCCGGGCGATTGGAGGAACTTAGCGTACAAATCAAGCAGAGGCGCGAGGCGCTGGACGAGATTGTGGCCGAACTAGGGGCGGCCGGCATACCAATCCCACCAGAAGACGCGCAACTGCCAACAGTTGTGGAGGCGGAGCGGAGCGTGCAGGGGCTCGAGCGCCGCCTCCGCGCCCTCGGGGACGTTAACATGCTCGCCATAGAGCAGTATGACGCCGCCGCCGCGCGCATCACGGACCTGATTGCAGACGGCAATCTCCTGAGGAAGCGCAGGGACGAGCTCTCCACGATAGCAGACCAACTGGAGGACGAGCGAAAGACGCGGCTGCTCAACGTCTTCGAGCACGTCAACAACAACTTCCGGAGGGTGTACGAGATATTGCAGCCCACAGGCAGCGGCGAACTGAAGCTCGAGAACATAGACAGCCCTTTCGACGGAGGCTTGGAGATGGCATGCGTCCCACCGGGCAAGAGCCAGAACACTCGGAGGGCCGCCCTATCCGGCGGCGAGAAGTCGATGGCAGCGCTCGCACTGATATTCGCGATACAGGACTACGAACCCAGCCCGTTCTACTACTTCGACGAGGTGGACCAGAACCTCGACCCATTCAACTCCGAGAAGATCGCAGCCCTCTGCAGGATGAGGAGCGGCATGGCACAATTCATCATGGTCACACTGAGGAAGGTCAGCCTCACGCTGGCCGACCACCACATAGGAATCACCCACGCAGGCAACGGATGCAGCCAGAGGATAACCGACTTCGACAGGGCTGCCGCATTGGACCTCAGCGAGGAGATTGAGGCCGAGGAGAAGGCGAGGATCGCCTCCGAGACGGAGAAGGAGGCGATGCCGGAGCTACCATCCCCTGCGGACATGCCAAAGACCCCAGAACCGCTGCCAGCCCCCTCGAGCCTCGGTGGGCTAGCCGACAGGGCAGGGGTCGACGTGCCCGAAGACGGAATTCCCGAGCCAGAGGGAGAGGGTCTCCAGAGCCTCAGGGGGCGCACTGAGGACGTCACCGAGGACATCGAGGAGTCTGAAACAGCACAAACTGAGGAGCAGGAGGAAGCCCCCTCAATCCCTGAGATCGAATACAGGGAGGATGCATAGTGATTTTCGGAGAGCAGATGAGGGATGATGTTGTCCTCCGTCTGCTTGAGGGCCAGCCCAACCTAGAGGCCAGTAAATTCCTGGACAGGCTGATGGAGCTGTCGACCCTGGACGAGGCGGAGCATCAATTCCTCATCGACCCATTCGACCGTTCGGTTGCCCTGGTGTTCCAGATGTTCCAATCGAGCGACTTGGACCCCTGGGACGTCGACCTATCCAGTTTCATCGAGATGTTCAACGAGCGAATCGAGAAGGCCGAGAACATTGACCTCCCATCGTGCGGTCGCATAATCAGGATGGCGTGGTCCATCCTACGCGGTCAGGCGATCTCCCTGATAGAGCGTCAGGAGAGGGCTATGGATTTCGAGGAGGAAGTCGATTGGGACTTCGATGACGGCTGGGAGGTCGAATTCGATGACGCTGACTACAACTTCTCAGTGGGCGTCATGACCGGAGCAGCCGACGAGACTCTACCTTCGATGTTCGAGGGGCGCATACACCGGGAAGAAGGCCGGCCAGTCACCCTCGGTGAGCTCCTCCTCGGCCTCAAGGACGCGAGTAGAATTGCCGAGGAGCAGAGGACCAGGGAGAGAATAGCCAAGGAGAGGAGGGAGGCACACGACAGGGCAAGGGCACGATTCAGCGGGAGCTTCCACGTAGAGGATCTCGAAGGAGACTTGAAGAGGACGTGGGATGCTCTGAAATCTAGGGCACAGTCATCCGAATCGGTGGCACTCGGAGAGGTCGCAGACGAACTGAACAGGAACTCGCAAGCGGGACTGGACGATCAGGAGACCAAGACAGAATCGCAAGTCACCGCATTCGTATCCACCCTGTTCCTAACAAACAGGGGCTACATCTCACTCGACCAGGAGGGGGGTTACAACGGCAGGATAGTCCTCGGTGACCTCTGGGAAGGATCAGAGGACTATGAGGAACTGACCCATAAGCTACACCCGAAGTCCGATTCGTTGGAGGTCTCAAATGTCTGAGCCGCCACTGACCACAGTACTCGAAGCCATCCTGTTCGGAGCGGGACGCTCGATGTCCCTCGAGGAGCTCTCCGAGATGCTCGGGGAACCGAAAGGGGTCATCCACGTCGGCCTATCCAACCTGAGGAAGAGATTCGAGCAGAGAGAGGACAGCGCCCTGCAACTTACGGACGTTTCAGGCAGGTGGATATTCGAGGTCAGGCCCGAACTATCCTCCTTCCTCCCAGAGACATTCAGGGCGGACATACCTCCAAGGCTACTACCAGCAGCAGCTCTGATTGCCTACCACCAGCCAATGCAGCAATCCCAGCTGAAGGACATGCTCGGCCAGAAGGCCTACGACCACGTTCGGGATCTAGCTTCGATGGGCCTCATCGACAGGAGGAGGGACGGACTCACCCGACGACTCACCACCACTCGGAGATTCGCCGAGTACTTTGGTTGCCCAGAGGTCGAGTTCAGAAAGGTCCGCGCTTGGTTTAGGTCGGAGGCCACCAAGCTCGGGCTCACCAGCGCCGAGCTCGCCGCATCCCTAGCTCCCGAAGCGCAGATGACGATTTCTGAATTCTCGGAAGGGGGCGCACCAGAGGTCGAAGCTGGTGTCAAAGAGTGACTACTTCAGTTCCCTCTGGCGAAGGATATCAGTCTGTCGATAGGCTAGCTCTCTGAGTAGCAAACCCCTCGTACAGGAGTGCAATCTCGAGAAGAATTAGCATCGGCCCACCTACCAAGAATAGCGAGATTGGGTCGGGAGGAGAGATTAGCGCACCCAAGAAAAGCGCAGCGAACCAAATCGCACCCCTGTTCTCTACAATCGTGCTCCTCTCTACCAAACCAGTCCTCAGTAGCAGGACTGCTATCACCGGGACTTGAAATCCCATTATGGACGAGAAGTACAGGCCCGTGACAAAACCGACCCATGACTGTAATTGCCATGTCGACTGCAGGCCAGATGCCGCGGTGTCCTCTGCTAGATACTCCAACAGGAATGGGACCAGTACATTGTGCGCATAGGCCAAACCCATCGCACCCATGACAGATATTGTCAGCATCGCCTTGACGACCATCAGCGCTCCCGCGTTACTGGATAATCGAGCAGTGGCATCGGAAAAAATCCTACTTCCAGTCCAAGACAGGTCCAGTATGATAGTGGCGATCGTCAGTCCGAAGGCAATCTGGACGGCTATCCTGAGCTGGAGAAAGATTACCTCGAGAGGCTGCAGGATGATCACCTCGACTCCTTCGGGGATGTATCCGTCAGACTCCAGTAACCATTCGATGATCACCTCGGCCATCGGGTATCCAGCAACGAAACCAATGGCGAAAACACCTAGGTACAACTTCCTCCTCTTATCAAGATGGGAAACCATTCGTCTCATGCCCCTACTGTCAAACAGCTCCAGCAGCCCCTCGCCCATGCTCTAGGATAGGCATCACATTGGTGAATACATCGATAGTCGGTTATGACTTCCTGAGAATCACGGTCAGGACGTCCTCGTCCTTCAGACGATGGTCCAGACCCACTCTCTGCCAATCGAACTTGGCACTTGGTCCCTTGATCTTCGCATATCGAAACTTCCTGAGGAAGTCCCGGTGCAGCTTGGCACAGACGTCCCTTATGGTGGATGTGTCTTTCACAATCAAAGGCTCGACCATGTCCGCCTCCTGCCCCTGTGGCTTGAGGAAAATCGACATGAAGCCAAGGTTGTCGAAGATGAAATCCTTCATCTTCTCGATGCCCTCTCCCGTCTTGGCTGAGACGTTGAGTATCGGCCACTCCTCGGGAAGCTCCTTGTAAGCTCCCTTCAGAATCCTATCGTTAGCTAGGTCAATCTTGTTGATTACGACAACTGATTTGCTGTAGACTCGATTTCCAGCTAAGGTGTCGACGATGTGGTCGTCCGTGACATCGGTCCTGAGGGTCACCGTTGCCGAGACTATTCCGAATCCTCTGATGATCCCTTGGATCTCCTCATCGCTCATGTTCGTCTGCTCGAGAGTCGAACGCACCTCTATCCCCCCCCTCCTGGTTCTGGTGACGAAGACTTGTGGGGGGCTCTGATTCAACCTCATTCCAGACTTCCACAACTCCTGATCCAGGATTTGGAAGTGTGACTTCTGGAATGGGTCAATAACGTACAGAACCATGTCGGAGCCTCTGATGACATTCAGGATCTCCTTCCCCCTGCCTTTACCTTCTGAGGCGCCCTTGATCAGACCCGGCAAATCCAAAATCTGAATCTTCGCCCCTCTGTGCTCCATTACGCCTGGGATGCATGTCAGGGTCGTGAATTCGAAGTTGCCTGTTTCCGAATCGACATCGGTGAGTTGGGAGATCAGGCTCGACTTCCCTACGCTGGGGAATCCTACTAGAGCGACTGAGGCATCGCCCGACTTCTTCACCTCGAATCCCTGGTTGCCTCCGCTTGACCTGGAATGCGCCTGCGCCTTTTCCTGCTTCTGCCTGAGTGCTGCAATCTTGGCCTTGAGCTTCCCTATGTGCCCCTGGGTGGCTTTGTTATACTTCGTCTTGGTTATCTCATCTTCTAGGGATTTGATTTGTTCGTCAATAGTCGCCATCCAAAATCCACGCCCCTAGCATCTACCTGTTGATGGTGGCGTGGCCCCACATTCTTGAATTCGGTGGAACGTTAGGGCCTGAATCCATCGAGCGAGGGTATTTGGCCATCAGCGGCCCATCGCGTGCATGGTCGATGTGATGCTCCATCTGGTCGACCGAGGTCTGCTTAACGCGTTGATGGCGATGAGCGTGTCCGAAATATCGTCTGCGATGGAGGAATCATCCCTCAGGGACTCTAGGCCGGAGGCGGATCCCCACTCTCACCGCGACTTCGATGTGGATCTGGAGGGAGAGGTCCTCGAGATCATTGACGGGGCATCAGGGCTAGGGAGTGGGATGGTCCTCCACGAGGCTCCCACCGATGCTGCAGCTGAACTCAGACTCCTTCTCGCCAAGTGGTGCTCATCGGTCCAGTGGAGGTGCTGGGACGCGCGGCTTTTTCTATACGTCGAGCCGATGCTAGACCAATCCGTAACCGGGCCCGATGACTTCCTCCTGCCAGAGGTATGGGAGCAGTTCTCAGAAGCCCTTTCAAGGATGGACAGGTCATCCTACTCCGAGTCTGTGGTATTGGACTGGATGTCTAGGAGGGAAGAGATGGGCGAGACGATGGAGCCGGCCGAGGATCCGATGATCCTGCCCACCATGGAGTCGCACCGGACCCTGAGCGAGTCGCTCTTCAATGTCATGGAGTCTCTCAGGAAGTCGAAAATGCAGCTGATGGTGGGTCGTGAATTCCTCGATGCAGGGGAATGGAGAATCGGTCGAGCAAAATTCTCCGACGCGTGGAGGCCGCCAAATTGAGCGATCTACCACTGGAGCCCCTGCCTCCAGCAGAACCACCCGAATCTGGCGTGGTCGTCTTGGGTAGGTTCCAACCGGTCCACAAGGGGCACGCTCTGATAATCCGGGCCGCTGAGGAATGGCGTTCCACAAATGCAAGCGACAAGCAACTCATAATCGCCATCGGCTCATCCAATCAACCTCCTTCGATGAGGAACCCATGGTCCGCAGGAGAGAGGTCCACAATGCTCGAAACATGGCTGGGGTCGGCTGGAATCACAGCAACTATCGTAGCGGTCCCGGATATCGAAGACCCTCCAAACTGGGTCTCCCATGCCGAGAAGTACCACGGAGCCTCGGGGTCACTGTTCACCACCGATATCGGCACGGCGGAGCTCTACGAGTCCTCCGGATGGCCAGTAATCCTCGAACAACTCGAACATCGCGACTCATACGAGGGCTGGAGAGTCAGGGCCACTGCCCACATGATGTCGACCGTCTACGATGAGGATGCCGTGAGATCGGTGATGGGTGAATCGGTACCCGAATCTGTCGTTTCCCATATGCTGGAAGAGGGATCCCTCGGTAGGCTCGCTTTCATGGGCGAAGGCGGGGAACCCGTCGGCTAGGCACGGCCCTATTCGTCGTCGAACTCCTCGAACTCCTCGAACTCTTCCTCACTGATCTCTTCGTCGAACTCCTCGAACTCGTCATCGCTGATCTCCTCGCTGGCCCCGACCGGCGTCTCTGCTACCGCCACCTCTTCGTCGAACTCCTCGAACTCAGCATCGCTGATCTCCTCGCTGGTCTCAACCGGAGCCTCTGCAACCACCGGAGCCTCTGCAACCACCGGAGCCTCTGCAACCACCGGAGCCTCTGCAACCACCTGGGTATCGGTCACCTCTTCCTCGAACTCCTCGAACTCAGCATCGCTGATCTCCTCGCTTACCTCGGTGGTTTCCCCCTCCACCTCGGTGGTCTCAATCTCCTCAGTTGTCTCAGGAACATCTAGATCGATATCCTCCTCGTCTAGATCGATATCCTCCTCGTCATCATCGAGTTCCAGGTCCTCTAGGAGGTCATCTTCATCATCCTCGTCATCATCGAGTTCCAGGTCCTCTAGGAGGTCATCTTCATCATCTTCCTCCACGACATCTGCCGCCACTTCCACATGCCCAAGCCTCGCCTTGAACTTCTCCAACTGCACATCGTCCTCCTCGAGCCTGGAAACGAGCTCGGTCTTGACTCCGCCAACAGTCAAGTCACGCTCTTGCAGCAATTCCTTGAGCTGGGGCACGGTCATGGAGTTGTAGTCAACTGGCTCGGCTTCCTCCGCTACCACGGGAGCCTCGTCTTCCGCGTCGACCCCCTCCGGGTCCTCTGACATCATTGCCTCGAATTCCGCATCTTGCTTCCTCTTGTAGGCCCTGAAGCCAACCACTGAGGCCAATAGTAGTATGATAACGGCGGCAGCTCCACCCCCTATCAGGACCGGGTTGACCGGCTTGTCCACGCAGGAAGTGCTGCCCTCGGTGGGCTGGTGCTGTCCCGAGGAGCATTTCGTTAGCACCGATGAGCCCGGGGACTCCACGAAGAATCCAGTGGGTGCAACTATGCATGCCGATTGGCCGGTTTCCGGCTGGTATGTCCCCTCTAAGCAGATAGACTGTTCAATCGAAGCCTCGGTATCGACGTAGTAACCAGGTTGCGCGTCCTGGCATCCAGACTTGCCCCCGAGGTCTTGCCATGTCCCTGGTTGGCATGACAACTGCTCGGTGGAACCAAGGGAGTCCACGTAGTACCCCGGAGACGTCTCAGTGCAACTGGTCTGACCACCTGCTGACTGGTAGGATCCTGTGGGACACGGGCTCGAAACCGTCATGCCATCGAGGCTGACGACGTATCCCGGTTGGGCGCTCTCGCACTCGATACTATCGAACTCTGACTGGAACGTCCCACTCGGACAGGGAGTCTGATCATCCGCTCCCGGGTTTGGTGCATGGAATCCGGGCTCTGCGCTGTTGCAGGTGGTCATCCCGGTCTGGTTCTGCCATTTCCCTGGGGAGCAGGGGGTCTTCTCGGTGGCCTTCGTCCCAGTCACGTAATACCCCGGCTCTGTAGAGATGCAGCTTTCCTGTGCTTGGCCGGGCTGGTAGGTCCCAGCATGGCAACCAGTCTGCGTGGTGGAGCCCTCCTCACCAACGAAGTAACCCGGATCCGCGTCCTCGCAGATTATTTTGCCCACGTCGGGCTGGTAGGTCCCAATCGGACACGGCGTGTGTTCGGACTGCCCCGTCCCGGCAACGTAGTGCCCATCACCCGCGTCAAGGCAGCTCACTTGTCCGGTGCTTGGCTGATAGGAACCGGCGGAGCAGGGAGTAGGAGAGGAGGCCTCAGTCGTGTCTACGTAGTAGCCCGCCTCGGCTTCGGTGCATTCCGTCATCCCATAGGCGGCTTGGTAAGTCCCAGCCGAGCATGGAGTCTGGCTGCTCACACCAGTTGCGGTCGTCGGGACGTGGAATCCGGGCGCGGCATCTATGCATGCATCGACCGTCATGGCCCCCTCGTCGGGGTTGTACTTGCCTGGCAGACACTTCGTCTGGCCGGAAGAGCCGATCGAGTCCACGTAGTACCCTATGTCTGCAGTCATGCAGCTCTGCCTAGCGGTGCTGGGCTGGTACTCTCCGAGATGGCAGCTCTGCTCCGAAGTCGCCGCTGCTTGGTCGACGAAATGTCCCGGCGTAGCGTAGATGCAACTGGTCGCTCCCGGATTGGGCTGGTACGAACCAGGCGAGCAAGCGACCTGCGAGGATGAGCCCGAGGAGGCCGTGAAGTAACCCGGATCCGCTTCTAGGCAGTCCGATGAGACTACCGATCCGGTGAATGTGTTGTACGTCCCCGCATCACAGGGGGTTTCGCTGGCAGATCCAGAGGTCTCGACGTAGTGCCCCACATTTGCAGATAGGCATTCTGTCTGCGCGTAGTTGGGCTGGTACGAGCCAGGGGAGCAGGCCGTCTGGCTGGTGGAGGCAAGCGAATCCACATAGTTGCCCGGATCGGCATCGATGCACGAGGATTGACCGGGCGATGGCTGGAACTCCCCCAACTGGCAGGGGCTCTGTGAGGTTGATCCGGGATAGGCGATGTAGTATCCTGGTTGTGCATCGATGCAGTCCGACGACGTGGTGGACCCAGTGATGTTGTTGTACGAGCCAGCGGAACATGGGGTCTGGCTCGATTGCCCCTCCTGGTCGACGTAGTAGCCGGGACTGGCTTGGACGCAATCAGATGGATCGCTCGACCCCGAATTAGGGTTGTACGTCCCCAACTCACAGGGGGTCTGGGTCGTCGACCCGTTAGAGTCCACGTAGTATCCGGGGGATGCCGGTGCGCAGGAGCTCTGTCCCGTCTGGTCTGTCCAAGTGCCCAGCCCGCATTGGGTCTCATTTGTATTCCCGTATCCCGATGCGTAGTGCCCGGGATTGGCATCGATGCAGCTGGACTGCCCTGTCTGGTTCTGCCACGTACCTGGTGAGCACTGTGTCGGCGAGGCCGCTCCGGCTCCGGAGTAGTTGCCAGCGGGAGTGGTCAGGCAGTCTGTGGAGGAGTTGGAGGATGAGTTGGGGTTGTACGTCCCTGCATCGCAGGGAGTTTGGGAGGTAGATCCGTTGGTGTCCACGTAGTATCCGGGGGATGCCGGGATGCAGCTGGACTGCCCGGTTATGCTGTTCCATGTGCCCGGAGCACAGGGAGTCTGCGTAGTCGACCCGTTGGTGTCCACGTAGTGGCCAGCACTGGCGTTCATGCAACTCGACTGCCCCGTCTGGTTCTGCCACGTACCTGGTGAGCACTGTGTCGGCGAGGCCGCTCCGGCTCCGGAGTAGTTGCCCACAGGAGTGGTCAGGCAGTCTGCAGACGAGTTGGACCCGTTACTCGGGTTGTACGTCCCCGCGTCACAGGGGGTCTGCATGGTGGACCCATTCGTGTCCACGTAGTAGCCGGCACTCGCGTTCGTGCAGCTGGACTGACCGGTCATGTTGTTCCAAGTGCCCAGTCCGCAGGGGGTCTGGGTCGCGGACCCGTTAGTATCGACGTAGTGCCCGACGCTCGCGTTCGTGCAGGAGACTTGACCGGTCATGTTGTTCCAAGTGCCCAGTCCGCAGGGGGTCTGGGTCGCGGACCCGTTGGTATCGACGTAGTGCCCGACGCTCGCGTTCGTGCAGGAGACTTGACCGGTCATGTTGTTCCAGGTGCCCAGTTCGCAGGGCGTCTGTGTGGCCGACCCGTTCGTGCTCACAAAGTGGCCCGCATCTGCTTCATCACAAGATGATTGGCCGGTGGATGACTGGTAGGAACCAAGGGAGCAGGCTGTCTGGCTAATGAAGGGAACATAAGGACCCCGAACTTCCAACAATGGATCTAGATTGAGATGATTGGTTGCGTTGATTTCACCAATCCCGAGCCTACCATTTCCCATAAGAGAACCATCACCCCAGCAGAATGCAGAGTCATCATGAGTCACCACACAAGAATAGCCACCCCCGGCAGAGAAGTCTGAGATTCCTCCTTCGGGAACGATAGAGGCTAGCACGGGAACCAGTCTGGATGATTGAGTTCCGTCACCGACCTCTCCATACCAATTGTGCCCCCAGCAGTAAAGGGAATAATTTGACAGCGTTGCACAAGAGTGAGAGCCCCCTGTTTTGATCGAGGTGGCGTTGCTTCCTTGGGGCAACAGGACTTGAACCGGAGTAGGCCCCGACGTGCACCAGTATCCGGCACAGTTGGTGGTATCGTAACTAGAGGCGTTTCCTAGTTGCCCATCGTTCCCGTAACCCCAACAATATGCGGAACCATTGTCCAGAGTCGCGCAACTGTGTAATGATGTTCCTGCAGAAATGACCGTGACCTCCCTGCCAGGGGGGACATCAACCTGCAAGGGTTCGTACGAGTCGTCATTCCATCCCTGCTCGATATTGCCCAATGACCCATAGTCGTTCCTTCCCCAGCAGTACGCTGTCCCATTGGACAATATTGCACAGGTTTGCTGATTCCCAGCTGATACGAACTCAACTGAACTACCAATGATCAAGATTGGGCTGAAGGAGTGGGTTACTGTCGCATCACCGTTGCCTAGTTGGCCTACAGCGTTCTTTCCCCAACAGTATAGGGAGGAGTCGTTCATCAATGCGCAGGAGTGGTCGTATCCCGCAACTACGGAGCTAACAGTTTTGTTCGAGGGGAGTGAAACTGGGCCCGGGACAAGATTGGAATCCCAAGAACCATGCCCCATCTGCCCCCATCCGCCCATCCCCCAGCAGTATGCGGAGAGGTTGTCCAATACGGCGCACGAGTGAGCGTAACCCGCTGAAACCGAGATCGCGGCTCGTCCCGGAGGCAAGTCAACCGCCACGGCGTAACTACGATCATCCAGCCCCCCGTCACCGATTTGACCAGAATCTCCGTCCCCCCAGCAATACAGGGTTCCGTCCACCATAATTCCACAAGTGTGCCCCCATTTTCCAGAGATTGAGGTGAATTCAAGAGGTGCTTGGGCGACGTAGTGACCAGCATCCGCTTCTATGCAGGATGTCTGCCCTGCGAGGGGCTGGAATGTCCCCGGAGAACATTGGTTCTGCGTAGCCGACTCGTTGGTGTCCACGTAGTAGCCGGCGCTCGCGTTCATGCAGCTCGCCTGACCGGGCTGGTCCTGCCATGAACCTGTGGAGCACTGTATCTGAATCATCGACCCGTTGGTGCCGACGTAGTTACCCGCATCGGCCTCGATGCAGCTGGACTGTCCTGTCTCGTCCTGCCAGGTCCCAGTCGTGCACTCGGTCGGAGAGTTTGACCCCCAGAGTGGGACGTGCTGACCGGCAGGGGCTGCTTCGCAGGAGGCTCCTGCGGCGGATCGATATTGGCCAGACGGGCATGGTAGGTCGAAGGACGTCCTCTGATAGGGACTCGAGACGTTCCTCTTGATCCCGGGCAGCCAGTAGTAGGTCGATGGGTCGAAGGAGGACGGGTCGGCTGGGACGGTAGCGTTCTGGGTGCTGGAGTACGCCCCCGCTCCCATCTGGCCTATCTCCGACCCGAACACGGGCCTGAAGTCGCTCGTCTCGGGGGAGACCAGCATTCCGGAGACGTTCTCACCTGTGTTCTGGGGGTCGTATCCGTTCCAGTTGTTGCCGATGGCCGTCGAGTTGACGGGAATCGGGTCGGTGAGGTTCGAGTTTGTCCGATGACCGCTGATGGAGTTTGCCGCGTTGGACATGATCGTCGAGTTCTCGTTGCCCCCGGTCGAGTCGTAGAGGACTATGATGTGGTTCCTGTCGCCCTCGGATCCCAGGAGGACCGTGTTGTTACTCACGTTGTGGTAGTCGCCCTTCACAACAATGGCGCCGTTCACGTTCCACAGCACGTTGTGGTGCACGCTCGCGTTCCTGCCTGAGTTAGTACCGCCGAACGGCCCGTCCATCCTGATGCCGTACTTGGGCACGTCGTGGATCCAGTTGTAGGCGACTGTCGCGTTCTCCTGCTCTGCCTGCATCATCTGGACGACCGTCCCGTCTGACTGGATGTGGGCGGTGTCGTAGATCTCGTTGAACATGATTTGGGGGGCGTTGCCGATCCTGATCGTCGCGGAGGTCCCCGTCCTGTGCATCGTGTTGTTGGTGAACCGGTTGGTCGTGCCGTCCATCATGATGGTCGTCATCAGGCTCTTTTGGTCGGAACCTGACCAGTCGATGTGGTAGAAGTAGGAGTTGTTGATGGTGTTGTTCTGGGAGCTTGACGCCCCTCCGTGGGCCTCGAAGGCCGCCCCATCGGTGTAAAGGAAGTCACAGCTGTCCACCAGGCAGCTGATGCAGTCATCGAATCTGGAGACGTATCGGTTGTCCATGTCCTCGCCCGCATGGCCGAGAGACCTCTTCGAGGTGCTGGGGTAGAGTAGAGTGGAGTTCCTGATCTCCGAGCCGTCGCAGTCATCGAGGCTGAAGGTGGTGGCGAAGTAGTCGAAGCCCTCGACCACCACCCCATCGTCGTCCGAGCACAGTATGGCGTACGGCTGGGTCTTCATCCTGATGTCTAGGTCGTTGGGGTCGCTGCCGTCCCTCGGCATGTAGTAGACGGTGTTGGCCGACGACTCGTGGTCGAAGAACCACTCGCCAGGCACGTCGAGCAGCTCGAGCTTCTGTGTCAGGAAGTACATGTGGTGCTTGTACTTCCACTCGTCACTGGGTACCTCTTCGAAGTTGAAGGAGCCGTTGCTGGTGTTGTGTGAAGTCACGTTTCGGCTCCACGTCCTGAAGGAGCCGATGTTCAGGACGGCAATCGCGTCAGTAGCGTTCACGCCGCTGTCGATTAGGCCGTTGTGCCCTGCGTAGGATGAGTTGTCGTCCTCCAGCTCGCCATTGAGGTAGTTGAGGCAGTAGTACTTGTTGCCACTCTGGTACTTTGACATCCCCTCGTTGCAGGCTGCGGTCTCGTTCGTCTCGTAGTCATCAACGTTCACGCTTCCGTGGGCCCAGTACTCGTCGTCGTCCAGGGCGGTCCCGTCGGAGAAGTTCGCATTGGGCCACCTCGCTGGCATCTCCTCCTCGTAGTCCACGAAGAGCTGCCATGCGTCCTGGGTGAGGTCCGCCTTCCAGACGATCCCCTCAGTCGACGAGGAGTCGTGGACCGACCATGAGCCCCCGAGATTGCCAGTAACGCTTCGGCTGCCATCTAGGATGACTCTCTCTCCATCGGCTACCCTCAGCCTCATTCCCTGCTGGTCCAACGTGACGACCTCGTGGTAGACACCCTCTCTGACGATCACCGTGCCGTTCTCGGAAGCCAGGTCGACAGCGGCCTGGATGGAGGCGGTCGGGCAGTCCTGGGTTCCATTCCAAGAGTCGTTTCCAGTCGATCCGTCTGCGTAGAAGGCATCCCCCGAATGGGTCTGGTTGGGGCAGTTCGCCCCCGATCCAGTGCTCATCTGGGATGGGATGGCGGCCAGTCGGAAATCCTGACTCATCGAAGCAGGAATCGCTGTCAGCATCAGTATTACTAGTAATACTGCTGTGCGCCTCATCGTCCGTTGCCCTAGAGAGGCGGATAAAAGCCTACCTTGACGAAATGACCTCAAGGGCCGCTAGCCCCCTCGACACAGGGTCTCTTCAAGGAACTCCACAGCGAGGTCCAGTGAGTGCTTCCTCGCCTCCCAGTCCACTCCCTTGTGCACTCCGAGGTTGCTCACTGCCTGGAAGGCAGCCAGCCTCTCGGCTGGTTCGTTCAGGGGCATTATCACTCCTGGCTCGATCTCCCCCCACATGTTCCCCTCCGAGTCGATAGTCACCGTCCTGTGGTCGTCCAGCCTGATGGCCCGCGGGTCGAAGTCCAGGGGATCGATGGAGTCGAAGGAGTGAGGGGCCCCGTCGTAGACGTGCACCCTGATGTCGACGCCATGCGGGGAGATTTCCTCGATGAGTCCCTCGAGGAGCTTCAGCGGGACCCAGTCGTCAGCGCTCCCATGGAGTGCCAGTATCGGCCTGTCGGACCATCGCGGGTCCTCCGTCCGCATGTGGGCAGCGGGGTAGAACGGCAGGTGCGCTGCGAACCTCTCTCCCGCCGGGGCCAGCGACTCGGCTATCGGCTCCCATGCGGAGTAGAGCGCCACGGTCCCGCCGAGGCTCCATCCGGCTATCCCGATCCTGCCCTCGTCTATCGCCGGATGGGTGGAGAGCATCCTCAGCGCCTGGAAGCAGTCGGCCAGAATCATCGCGTGGGTGACCTGCATCTGGTCCTCGACTACCGAGTACACCAATCTGGAGTCAAAGGAGTGGACTCTGAACACGCAGATCCCGGCATCCAGCCAGCGCACGATGTGCTCGTGGTGGTGCCCGCGCCAGTTGAGGCTGCCATGGACGGCGACAACGCATGGCATCGGTCCCTCGCTAGGCTCCTCTGGGACCAGAAGGGAGCCGAACACGGGGTGCTCGACTGCCTCGTCCATCTTGCAGAGGATGTGGTGGATCTCGAAGGGGCTGGAGGATGGGTAGGTAATCTGCCCGAACCCGCCTTCAGAGAGGTCCTGTGGGTCCTGCATGACGCCGCAAAGACGCCCTCTGATTTCGTTCTTTTCGAGGGCTCACCAGATGAATGCGTTTGCACCCCAGGCCAACCCACCGCCGAAGGCCGCCGTGACTACGAGGTCGCCCCTACTCAGTACCCCATCGTCGAACGCCTCGCGGAGAGCTATCGGCACGCTGGCCCCTGCCGTGTTACCGTACCTCTGCAGGTTGGTGAAAGTCTTCTCCATCGGTAGTCCCAGGTTCTCCATGCCGGCCTCGACTATCCTCAGGTTCGCCTGGTGCGGGATGATCAGGTCGACCTCCGATAGGTCCCTGCCGATCCTGTCGAGGACTCCCCTGACTGCCTGTGGGAAGGCCTCGATGGCGAAGCGCCACACGGCCCTGCCGTCCATCTGGAAGTACTGGTCGCCCTCGGCGAACCCGGATGACGTGATCGGCGTTCGCACGCCGCCTGCTGGTATCTCGATCACTCCCGAGCCGCTGCCGTCGGACATCATCCAGCTGCCGAGGATGCCCCTGCCATCTTCGACCTCAGACAAGACTGCTGCCCCCGCCCCGTCACCGAACAGCACGCATGTCCCCCTGTCCTCCCAGTTTAGGATCCTGCTGTACACCTCCGCCCCCACTACCAGGACGTTCTCGTAGTCAGGCGTGCCAGCGTACCTAGAGCCGACGTCCAGCGCATGCACCCAACCTGCGCAGACAGCGTTGATGTCGAATGCTGCTGTCCTGCTGCAACCGAGTTTGTGCTGCGTTATCCCGGCCGTGGATGAGAGCGGGACGTCGGGGCTGCTGGTCGCCAGGATTAGCATGTCTATGTCATCGGGGGTGAGGCCCGCGTCCTCGATGGCCTGCTGGCAGGCGAGCACCGCTAGGTCGCTTGTGCAGGTCTCGGGGTCGGCTATCCTCCTCTCCTTGATCCCTGTCTTCGTCGTGATCCACTCATCGCTGGTCTCGATCAGCCCGGCCCAGTCCTCGTTGGTCATCACTCGTGGGGGCACGTAAGACCCGAGACCCACTATACCTACAGGTGGCATACCACCCGTTCCGGGAATAGCGGACTTTCACTCTTGCTGCCCTAGTCGTGCTTCACGCAGATGTTCATCGCCTCGGAGAAGAATCCCAGGCTCCATTTCCCGCCCTCTCGGCCGACGCCGCTGTCCTTGACTCCGCCGAACGGGACGCGTAGGTCCCTGTGGAGCCATGTGTTGACCCAGACCATGCCCGTCTCCATAGCCTCAGAGACTCTCTTCCCTCTCTCTATGTCGCTAGTCCACACGCTCCCTGCGAGGCCGTACCGGGTGCCGTTCGCTATCTCCACCGCCTCCTCCTCGCTCTCGAATCTGTGAAGGGTGACCACCGGGCCGAAGATCTCCTCGGTCGAGCATCTGGATTCGGGAGATAGGTCTGCTATGACAGTCGGAGCCATCCAGTTGCCGCCTTCGAACTCTGACGGCAGGCAGGGCGCACCGCCGGTGAGGACCCTGCCGCCCTCCTCAATTGCGAGGTTGACGTACCCCTGCACCTTCTGCAGGTGATCCCTCGAGATCAGCGCCCCGAGGTCAGTCGAGTCGTCCGAAGGGTCGCCGATTCGCATCTGCTCGACCGATTCCACGAACTTCGCCTCGAACTCGTCGTAAACCGAGCTCTCGACCAGGACCCTCGAGCCGCAGAGGCAGACCTGCCCCTGGTTGAGGAAGCCTGACCTGACCACTCCGGCAACCGTCTTCTCCATGTCGCAGTCGGCGAACACGATGCTGGAGTTCTTCCCTCCTAGTTCGAGGCTGATCTTCTTGAACATGGGTGCGGCTGATGCCGCGACTTTCTCGCCGGTGGACGTGCCGCCAGTGAATGAGATGAGGTCGACTTCGGGGTGCGCGACCAGTGGTGATCCTGCGCCCGCTCCGTCACCGTGGACTAGGTTAACCACTCCGGGGGGAAGGCCAACTCCATCGATGACCCTCATGAGGAGGTCGGCGGTCATGGGGGTGAGTTCGCTGGGCTTGCAGACCACGGTGTTACCCATCCCGATGGCGGGAGCTACCTTCCACGAGAGGAGATATAGAGGTAGGTTCCAGGGGGTGATCAGTGCTCCGACACCGACTGACTTGTTGACCACGTAGTTAGTGGCGTCATCCATCTCGAAGGTCTCACTCTCTTGTTCTCTGATGAGCCCGGCGAAGAAGCGGAAGTTTGCCACAGACCTGTTAGCATCGACGTTTCTGGCGAGAGAGATAGGCTTCCCGGTGTCTCTGCTCTCCAACTCCGCTATCTCTTCGAAAGATGCCTCTAGAGAGTCCGCAATCACGTCCAACCAATCAGCCCTCTCTTTAATCTCAAGTGAAGCCCATCCAGGCTGGGCTTCGCGAGCCGCTTCAACAGCTGCATCGACATCCTGCGAGTCGGAAAGTGGCAGTTTGGCGAAGACTACACCCGTGGCAGGTTCCACGACGTCAATCCACTCTGAGCCGGCATGCTCGACAAAACGTCCTCGGATGTAGTTGCTGAGGATTGTGACGACTTCTTCATCCATCTAACGCACCCTCGTTGGAAAAAGGGTCTTGCCTGGTCATCCCCTCGGAGTAGTCCTTCCAGTCGATCGAGAACCCGTCTCTGTTCGGATCCCACTCGTCCCATGTCACGACCCGCTCCAGTTCCTCGAGGTACGTCTCGGGGACGACCCTCGGGACGATGAAGGCCTTCTGGCGGTGGAGTGGGTATGGGTTCCTAAGCGTGATTCCTAGGACGCCGAGGACCGCTCTGGCAACGTACCAAGTCGCCTGAGAGTTCCACCCGTGAGCGATCTTGATTACGATGCCGAGGCCCCTTGGCCAGTCCTCGTGCTCAATCGCCAGACCGAGGAGGCCATCAGCCCCTTCCTTAGCGATTAGGCTACCTTCCCCGGCCTTCATGCATGTCGAATCCAGTCTGTTGAAACCACCTATCAGGTCCGGGTGCTTGTTCATCGCCTCCCATATCCAGTCCTGGTCCTTCTCCCTGACGAGACCGGCGAACATCACCGCTAGCTCGTCCACCGTATTGGAAACCGTCGGCAGGCCGCATCCATCCTTGGCGACTCTCTGGGGCTCCCAATCTGGCTTTCCCATTATGCCCCTTAGAACATCTAGGTACATCGGGAACCATGGCGAGTTAGGAAGGGTGTATCCAGCCCTGTTAATCCCCATCCTCCTGAGCGCCTTCAGCATGGCTGCATGCTCTCCCGAGCAGGTGTGGAACCATCTCCTGGGCCGCCTTACCTGCCTTCCGAATTGGATGAGGGGCACATCTAGTGGGCACTGCATCAGGCCCCACTCCGACTCTGTGAGCAGCGACTGCGCGGCAGCCACGTGCTCCGTATCGCCGTTGTGGGATGAGCAAGAAATCGCCTTCTGCTCCCAGCTTATGCCATCCGCCTCTAGCTCAGTGGCAAAGGTCTTCATCATCAGGGGCTTCATCATCGACCGCCCGTAGACCAGTACGTTCCCTCCGAATGAGTGTACGATCTCAGTTCCGTGCGACCACGAGATCGCCCCGTGAATGGTGTTCTCCGATACGTCAAGTCTACGGAAATCCACCAGAGGCTCCCACTCTACATCGCGACCGGTGGCAATACCCTCGAATTTCTCACCTAGTGGGTTGGTTGGGTATACTGAGGACCCAGGTCTGCCTGGGGAAACGCTGGATGGCCTCAAACCTCTTTCTTCGACCATTCAGGAACCCCCATTCACGCGGGGTGCGACCTTGGTCATGAATACCGCCATGTTCCTCATCACTCTCTCGCTGTCGTGGTTGAAGAAGTCGAACCAGCACATTATACGGTCGCCGGAATGAAACCTCTGCGAGAGTTGTTCACTCACGCTTTCGACGCTTCCAATCACCGCGTTGTCGGTGGCACTCTCTATTTTGCTAGGATCGATAGTGCCTTCCAAGGCGCTCCAATAAGTCGAAAGTGCAGAACGTGCCTCCTCCATCGCAGCGTTGTCCTGCTGTTCCTTTGTCAGACCTTCCTCGTCGTTTACGAACACCATCACTGTTCGTGGCATCATCCTCCTACTCCATGGTCCACCGTCCTTGTGGTAGCTCGCGCTCATGCGCTCATGCGTCTCCTCGATGATGTGCGGGGGGGTGATGCTGAGGTTGAAAACTTGCACAGGCCTGAATCTGTTGACTCTCTCCTGGAGGTTCGGGTCGTGACTCCCTATTACCAGATTCAGGAGCTCTCTCCGCCAGTCTTGGGGGATGGTCTTAATCTCCTCGAAGACATACCTGTTGCCTATCTCAATCGATTCCGGAGGCGAGTCCAGGCCACGCTCTTTTACTGCCGCGCTCTGAACCCTCTCCCAGTCTTGATCAGTCCTGAAGTTGGCTCTGGAAAGTACTGTACGGGGCACCGTATCGCTTGACACGACCTCGCCGTTCAGTAATCTGAGGAAGATCTCTGATGCCTCGGAGAAGATCTGGCCCCTGAGGGCTGGCCATGCTGCCTCCTCGATGTCATCACGAGGGACTATCCCGTACGGTCTGGCCATGAACTCGAAGCGACCAGCGGAGAATCCGATGTGGAGCTTCCTGCCCTCCGTTGGGTCGATGCCATGGAGTGCCAAGAATGAGCCGACCCTCTCTGCCTGAGCTATCGGACCGCCTGAGGCCAGAATGGACATCACAGCACTTCCAACGTCCATCCTTTTTGTCCTCGCGAACATCTCACGAGCCACTTGGAAGAAGTCTGTGCACAGCCCGACCTCCCCGGGGTAGTGAGGAACCACTGGGTTGCTGTTTCTCTTCTGGACTTCCGTTGACAGGTGAGCTTGGGCCACCCAGCCCACACTGAATCCCAGATCGTCGGCAAGAACAACCTGATCGAAGAAGCTCGAGAACATCTCATTCTCTGATGGTTTGAATCCGGACGTGTCCGGAGTCTGGGAAATCGAGAAGAAAATATCGAACTCCATCGGACCCCTCAAATCGAGCGCATTCGTCCACCATCAACCGCTAGGCTGATTCCGCGAACTCCACTGCTGCTGGGCAGGCAGAGCCATGTCACTGCGGCAGCGGTTTCCATCGGGTCGATTAGGCGCTGGATCGGCACACCGCTCATCCACCCTTCTTGCACGTCATCCACTGGCCTGCCAGTGCGTTGAGAAATCGACTCTGCTAAGGACCCTAACCTATCGGTATCGGTGAACCCAGGAAGGATGTTGTTGATTGTGATGCAAGGGTGGAGTTCTCGTGAGAGGGACTTGGCCCATGACGCCATCGCACCCCTCAGGGTGTTGGAGAGGCCGATGTTGTCTATTGGCTCCCTTACTGAAGTGGAAATGATGTTCACTATTCGACCGGTCCCCTCTGACTCCATTGACGGAACTAGCGCCTTGGTGATCGTATGAGCTGCATGGAGATGCCTTCGAAACGGCCCCTCGAAGTCTGCAAGCTCGTTCTCTAGCAGCGGTCCTCCCGGGGGGCCTCCAGAATTGTTCACAAGGATGTGTATGATGCCCAAATCAGAAACCGCTTCCACAACTGCATCTATGTCTTCCAGGTCCAACTCAACGGCGCGGTGGCCCTCTCCATGCATCTGCCCGATTAACGAATCTAAATCCGCAGCAGTCCTCGCGCAGGCTATGACCCTAGCGCCAGCGCGAGCCAACATCAGTGCGCAAGAGCGCCCGATCCCCTTCGAGGCTCCGCAAACCAGAGCCGTCCTTCCCTCGAGTATGCCCTCGGCGAAAGGAAAATCAGAACCTGCAAGTTCGCTTCCCATCTAATCACCTAGTCAGAGTAGTGCGCATAAGTCTGGTCCCTAAGTTTCTGCCGGACGACTTCCAGGACTTCTTCTGGCGCATTTCGGAAGGTGGGATGGTCCCCTTGACCCTGCGGTCTCCTGATTTCGCCCCATTTCCCGTCCTCGTATGCCATCAACGCCTCCTTCATGAGTACGCCGGCGAGTACCAGGGTCTGGTAGCAGAGATCCTCGTATGTCACCCCCCTCGTCACGGGAACCTCTCTCCTCATCAGGAGGTCACCGGTGTCTACCCCGTTGTCGCAGAAGTGAGTGGAGGATCCGATGGGGATGTCATGGTATACCGACCATGCCGGGGAAGCCGAACCACGGCATTCGGGAAGCAGCCCTGGATGGGAGTTAATCACCCCGTCGGATGGGAAGTCGAGTATCTCCCCCCTGATGATCCTAGTCCCACCGAAGACGATTAAGTCGAGATCTCTGCCTTCCAAGTGGGGCATGACCTCAGGAGACTTGTGCTCTGGAACGGAGACGACCTCTATACCATGCTCCACGACTTGCTCCTCAATTGCGCGAGCTATTGGGTTGCCCTCCATCCTCTTGAGGAACTTCTCCCTCTCCTCATCCGCGAGTCTCGAGTCCTCCTCGATTATGACATCGGGAATGAATCCCTCCGAGAGGATTTGCCTCAGCATCTCCCTCCCGTACGGGTGCTCCCTGAGGAGTAGATATGCGAACTTAGGTTTGCCCATGTTACTGAACTTCGGAGGGGTCATTGATACCCTTAATTTTCGGTCAAATCGCCTCAAATCGCCCATCAACGCCAAAGAAACCCATCCCCAACCTTCAAAATGGGGCTTTGGCTCGCCCGGCTCGCTATGTCAATGGTATACAACAGCAAAATGAAGGAAGCAATAAAGGCTGGCGGGTGCAACACCGCTGGAGACGCCACAGGCGCTCTGAACGCAGCAGTAGAGGCTGCAGTTGCATCAGCTGTGGCTAGATGCGGCTCTAATGGTCGAAAGACGATCCGCTCGCACGACATCGGAAGCGGAACCTCGGATTCGGGTATGGTCGTAGCTAGCAGGGTCAAGGAGGCCTTCAAGGCACGCGGCTGCAACACCGGTGGCGACGCAATGGGCGCAATGAACGCTCTAGCAGAGTCCGCTGTGTCCGACGCAGTGTCCAGAGCCCAGGCAAACGGCCGAAAGACCGTTCGCGCAAACGACTTCTAGTCTTAGAATATCGAGTTTTAGAAAGAGAGATCGAGATTACCCGAACATAACCCTTAGAGGATGCTCCGGTCGAAAAAACCGGAGCGTCCCTTAGGGGCCCAAAACGATTCTACTGGCATCTACTCTTTCCTATGATGGCAGCAGCAGTTAGAACTCCGGCAACGCATCGGCCTGAGGCAATCTGATAGTTCCGTTTCGATGGTTTCACAAACTCTTGTAATCGCGAATCTTCATGACAAGCGACCCCGAAGCGAAGGAGACACCCTCGGGTGTGCAGGATGAACTGGTCCCGGAGAGGGTTGTTGGCGGCCTCCCGACGATGTATTGCTTCGAGACCTGCCCGTTCTGCTTCAAGATTAAGGCACTACTGGGATCTAGGGGGATTGAGTTCTCTAAGGTCGAGGTCGACCCCACCTTCAAGACGCAACTGAAGTGGTCCGATTGGGGGAAGGTGCCCGTGTTCGTCGATGTCGACGGAACTCAGGTGAACGACTCGAACCACATCCTACACTACATCGACTCGAAAGGCACCGGGGCATTCCCGCGAATGGGAGAGGACCTGGAGCAGGACAAGTGGATGGATTTCTCAAACAACGTCCTAGGGAAGTCAATCGTAGCAGTGATATACACCTCGTACAGGACCTCTGTCCAAGCCCTCGACTACGTCACCAGAGTCGACAAATTTTCGTTCGGAAGTCGCCTGATTAACAAGTGGTTAGGAGGATTCATCATGCGCATGGTGGGGAAGAGCCGAGCGAAAATGTTCGAACTCCCTCCACGCGAGAACCTCAAGCACCAACTGGACCTCATGTCCGAGGGAATACGGGGTGACTTCTTTGGCGGCAAAGAGCCGAACGGCGCAGATTTCGCCAACTTTGGGATCCTCCGTTCGATGCAGGACCTCAATGGGTTCGACATTGTAGAGAGCCACCTCGGCGTGTCCGTATGGTACGCTAGGATGCAGCAGAACTCCGGTGTATTCTGAACGGCATTGCGACCACGCCCATTCAGCCAGTCGATTCAATCACCGTGTGGTGGAAATTGCACACCTCGTCAAATTGATTCAACCACCTACAATTCACCATCAACTCCACTCCCCTCTCCGTCACTTTCCTAGTCACAACTACGTGCTGGGCCTCTTTGTTGCAAGAAGGGCATCTCAATATCACAACGTCCCCCGACCTCTTGACTAGTCGCCTTTCTCGGTCTTCCGCCTTCTGCTTCTTGATACCCCTCTCCCTCCGATAATATCTGACGTAAATCTGGGAAGTGATGCTGCACATTGCGACTATGGCGGAGATATGAAATTCAATTTCTGCTGAAGATAGTGGAAATGACCTAGATTGGATTATGGAGACTCCATTACCAATCAGCCCCCCAGACAATAACCCAGACATGAGGATTGGGATGGCCTGTCTCAAGTACATCCTGAAGGTCAAAGTGAGGAAAGTTGTCGAGACCAGAAAGAAACCGGAAAGAAGAGAATGGGAGATTTCCGGAATAAAGGGGATTTCCACAACTAATTCTAGCAAATCGATACCTCTCTCGTACAACAGATATTCGTAAGTCAATACTACTGTGACCGGAGGACCTAGGACCACTATGTAGTTCTCAGCAACTCGAGGTAAAATGTAACCAAGGAATGAGCCAATCGCCACACATATCCACAGAATAACACTCGGAGAGACTTCGTTAGAAATGTAAGGATTAGAAATTACCAATTTAGAGGCCACGAAACCAAAAAAAGCTCCGATAAATGCGAAGGCCCTGTAGATTCGAAGCCCTCTGGTGGGGAGGAAGGTTGGCCTAATCGTCATCCGTGCCACCTGACGTACTGTCTGACTTAGTGCCCCAGAATCCTTTGCTCTAGACGTCGCCGATTCCGATGACGGAGTAGGCTTTCTTCCATAGCTTGGTTCCCAAAAAAGATAGACGCCGATGCAAACCATGCATGCTCCAGTGTAGAACTCCACGGTATACCGTTAAGTGACGAAGTTATTACTGGCTTGGTAGCACCGATTTCACATCAATGCGCAACAAACCAATAGAGATTTTCGTAGGCATTCATCACGCTACCTAAGGTGATGCAAGCATTATGGTGAGGAGTAGGAATTAGGTCGATGGATACCTATTGGTGCCACGGTGGGATTTTAGGAGATGCATGAGTCGAATGGTTGTACTGGCTCCTGCGTGATACTGCATTTCGTCTTGTTTAATGAGAGGGTTGTCGATGTCAAATTTCGAATCTTTGGGGTTATCCAATAAATTACTTCGTGCAATTAATCTTGAAGGATACACTCACCCAACACCGGTACAAGCTATGGGTATTCCTCTGTTGCTAGATGGTAAGGATTTGCTCGGAGTGGCACAAACGGGAACAGGAAAGACCGCTGCATTCGCCTTGCCAATATTACAAAAATTATTGCAAAGGGATACTCCTAAGAAACGTCATATTAGTGCGCTTATACTTTCTCCAACAAGAGAATTAGCAGCGCAAATCGATCAGCGATTCTCTGTTTACAGCCAATTTATTGAGATTCGGCACAAGGTCATTTTCGGAGGAGTCAGTCAGAAGCCACAGGTTCAATCATTGAGGAGAGGTATCGATGTCTTGGTTGCTACGCCTGGAAGACTTCTAGACCTAATGCAACAAGGACACATAGATCTCAATTACATCGAATTTTTCGTATTAGATGAAGCAGATAGAATGCTCGATATGGGATTCATCAGGGATATCAAAAAAATATTGGCGATACTACCTAAGAGAAGACAAAATCTCCTTTTTAGCGCGACAATGCCTTCTTCGATAGCAGATTTGGCTAAATCTTTCCTCAATAATGCCGAAATGATAGATTTAAGCCCTAAGGAAATAACTGTTGATAAAATAGAACAATCAGTTTTATTTGTTCGGAAGGAAGACAAACGTAAACTAATTGTTGATATTGTTAAAGAAAATAAGGTAAAGAGGGGCATAATCTTTACACGTACAAAACATGGTGCCAACAGATTAGTAAAACAACTCGATAAGGCAGGAATCAATGCTTTAGCAATACACGGCAATAAGAGCCAAGGTGCACGGACAAAGGCACTTGAAAGATTCAAACAGGGACGCGTGCCGCTACTAGTTGCTACAGATATCGCTAGCCGAGGAATCGATGTAGACGGGGTTACACATGTCTTCAACTATGACTTGCCCAATGAGCCTGAAAGTTATGTTCACAGAATCGGGAGGACTGCACGTGCTGGGAAGAGCGGAGTGGCGTTTGCATTTTGTGATGATAGTGAAAGCGGTTATTTGGTCGGTATTCAAAGACTCATAGGAAAAACAATTCCCGTTATTGACGATCATCGATACCATTTCGCAAAGGCGATACCAAAACCTAATCAAAAACCAGGTAAAATAAAGGTAAATAAACAAACGAATCATACCTTTAAGACAAATAAAAATCAAACTGATAAGACAAATCGATCTAGAAGAAGGAATAGAAATTATAGCAATAATAAACGCCGTAAAGAGTCATAGAAAATCGAATGCCCCTAGTTCTATTATGGTCACATTAGAAATGTAACGATCCATGGCTCTCATTACACTACCATGGGCGGCCTTTGTCATAGAAGGGACCTATAATGCGCTGCCTCTCTCGGGGAGCGTGTCTGCGGCCTCGGACCTATGGGAAGGTTTCCTTGGCGAGGTGGGTGTTGCTGCCTTCCAGGGGCTCATCGTGGGGGCAGTCACCGGGCTGGTCTTCAAAATGGCGACCAATTTGCTGAAGTGGTTCATCCTGATTGAATTCGCCCTGTTAAAGTGGCTCGAGTCGAGAGGAATAGTAGCTGTTGACTGGGAGAGGATTACATTGGGGATGGTTGACATCGGCATCGATGCCACTGCTCAGAGCCAGTCAATCCTAGTATCAATATCAGAGATGGGAACCTTTGGCCTTGGATTCTTCGCTGGGTTCGCCGCCGTGGAGCGCTTCAAGCCGAAATAACTCCGAGGTTTCTCAGAGTGTAGCATCCACTTTCCTACCCTTTAGTTCATCTTGAATCATAGGGTTATCAAAGGGGCATAGACTAAATCCCATTCACGTGGCGACCGGCCCGATGACAAGCTGGATCAAGGCAATGACTGAGGGTGGGATGACGAGAATAAGGTTGGATGCAATATGTGCATATCAGGAGACCGGTGGCGGAAGCAAACTCTTGGTGTACACTAGGGATAATTCACTTTTTGAAATTATAGAGGATATTGAGGCTACGATTTCCAAACTAGATTCTGAATTCAATGTAAATTGATTTGTAGATAAACCCTCGATTACAACCTAGTTGCCTTTAGGGTGAATGAGACTGGAAATTTCATTTCACCATCCTTAAAAGTCCAGTAGTTTGGTCTGGATTCCACGAACTTTTCTGGATGCGGATTGAAAAACGTTTCATCTCGTTCATTTAGGAAATCAATACGAAAACCGTTGCCTACGAGAGCGTTGATAATTGATCCATACGTATACTCCCAAGTGTGAGTCGTTCTTATTCCTGGCAAATCCGGGTCCGCGTAGCTTCCTTGACCCATTTCTGAAACCGGGTCTGTGTTGAATAGGTCGTACTTTACTCCGAACAGTGAATGGCTACCGAACTCCATCGGTTCCAGAGAATTGAACATTGGAGTCGACTCCTCGAGGTAGAGAAATCCTCCCTCCTTCACTAGTTTACTGCATATTGATGCCCACTCATCTATATTGGGGAGCCAACAAATGGCACCTCTTCCGGTGTAGACGATATCGAACTCTTCCCCTCCAAGAGTCTCGAGTGCATCTGTAATTTTACCGACAAAAAATCGGGCGTCCTCTGCACCGAGAAGTTTGGCGAACCTCTCTGCCTCAATTACTGCATTAGAGGAGAAATCGAGACCAGTCACCTTTGCCCCTTCGCGGAACCATGACAGTGTATCTGTACCAATGTGACACTGCAGGTGGAGTAAATTCAATCCAGATACCGGACCCACCTCTTCGATTTCCCAAGGTGCTAATTTTGACTCACCGTCGAGCCACTGATCGATTCGATAGAATTTAGCTCCGCTACCCTGCGCATGTACATTTGCCAAGTCATCCCATGACTCCAAGTTCTCAATAATGGCTTGCTCGTTATCCTCGGGGGGCGGCGCGTCTTTCCATTCCATCCCCTTCACCCGAAGTAAGCATGCTGAGGGGGCATTCAATAATTGTTGTAAGCAAACCTCACCATTACGTCCACATACACGAGGGTACCCTATGTTCAATGGATAGGTGTGAAATCTGTTATCTCCTCTCTAACTATTGGGGCCACTTCCTTCGCATACAACTCAATGGAACTCATCAATTGGTCATGGGGCATTCCACCGTTACTATACTTCAAATCGAATCTAGAAGCCCGAAGCAATTTTGAGTTTCTAATGATTTTCTCTGCCACCGTTTCTGGCGATCCTACATACATCGAACCATGGGGGCCTACTCCAAGCTCAAATTGCTCGTAAGTTACTGGTGGCCAGCCTCTTTCTCGCCCGATTCTCCCGAACATCTCCCTATAATGAGGCCATATTTCCTCCTTAGCCTGCTCGTCAGTCTCAGCAATATGTCCTGGGCTGTGTACAGAAATGGGTTGATTCGGTTGTTCAAACTGGGCAAGTGCTTCGTGGTAGAGATCTACAAAGGGGGTGAATCTTGAGGGTTGCCCTCCAATGATGGCGATGCAAAGGGGCAGTCCATGTCGGGCGGCACGTACAACTGATTCTGGACTTCCCCCAACCCCTATCCACGAGCGAAGACTTCCGCGTTCTGTCTGGGGGTATACTCTTTGCTTGTGTAGAGGAGAACGAATCGTCCCTTCCCAATCAAACTCATCTTCATTTCTCAGTAGAGAGAATATTTCCAATTTCTCCTCAAAGAGCCGTTCATAATCCTCCATTCTATATCCGAATAGGGGGAATGACTCGGTGAAGGAGCCACGTCCGAGAATTACCTCGGCCCGTCCATTAGAGAGTGCATCCAGTGTTGCAAATCTCTCGTACACTCTTATCGGATCGTCGGAGTTCAGTACTGTTACGGCAGTACCTAGGTGGATTCGATCAGTCCTACTGGCTATTGCCCCCAATACTACTTCCGGAGCAGTAATCGCGAAGTCATCTCGGTGGTGCTCACCAACTCCGAAGAAATCTAAGCCCAATCTATCTGCTAGAATCGCTTCCTCAACGACGTTCCTCAAGACTACATGGTGTTCTTCGAATTGACCATTGTCATCTCTTGACACATCGCCAAATGTGTTCAAGCCTAGTTGAAACAAAGAATCGTCATCGGACAAATTATCACCTTAGTTTGGCATCTCTTCAGACGTCATGAGATTCTCGCATCCAATTGTCAGTCTTCTTCATATCATTACGAAGCCTTATCGCTACGATAATCATTGCGCAAAATAGACCGATTTGAAATCCAAATATCCCACCGTTTTCATAATTATCAGTAATCCCACTTTGTGAGATAATGATTGAGAGTGGCTGGGCAAGGGCCGCTCCCATAATCAGTCCTATCGGTGGGAGCAGTATCAGAACAAGTGGGTTGAGATACCTTCGCCTCATGAATCCTATTTCGCACTCTGCCCTTATGAGTAAGTACGTCAGATCGGTACCGAATATTGCGGAATATGTCATAGTCGCAACAATCTAGAATCCAAGATCATCTAGGTTTACCTCGCTGTTCATGTTAACCCTGACTGGGAATGCGAGGCTCACGCCTCCCTCCTCAAACCTTCTGAGTATCTCTGTGACGAAGAACGACTTGGATGGTCTCATCTTCCGTGCATTGTTGACGTAGTAGCGTACCTCCATCACCACTTCCTGATCACCGAACCCCCTCAGGACCACCTCGGGAGGCTTTGGCTTGTTCACAATGTCGGGGTGGTTCTGGGAGATATCATTCACTATCTCCTCTGCCTTAGTGACGTTCGACCAGGTGGCAGTAAGGCCTAGCCTAATTCTGACCCTGAGCTCCATATCGGAACTGTGACTGAAGTTTGCAACTGCGTCCTTTGTCAGCAGTTTATTCGGAATGGTTAGTAGAACTCCGTCCGTTGACCTAACCCGGGTTGTCCTGAGGCCGATGTAAGTAACGTCCCCCCACCTGGAGTAGGTCCCACCCAAGCTCTTTGGCAACAATATCCTCTCGCCCTCTCTGAACGGCCTGTCGATGATGATGAAGGCCCCTGCAATCACGTTTTCCACTGTATCCTGAGCCGCAAAGGCAACAGCGAGTCCAACGAATCCTAGGCCGACCACCAAGCCTGTCACGTTAATGCCGAACTCGTCTGCGGCGGTCAGGACTACGAGAGCCCAAAGGCCAACTCCAGCAATCCTGTATAGGAAATTCTCGAGGCCCTCGTCAAGGTCAACGTTGTCTAGCAGCTTCCTTAGGTATGCCTTGATTACTCCTATCAGTGGAACTCCGATGACGAGTATCAGTACGCCCGATGCCGGTCCGGCAGACAGGGAATCCGATAAGCACGAGAGGTTTGGCTCTAGCTCCCGAGGAAAGTCATCAAGGCATCCCGACATGTGACATCGTTAGAGAAGGCGGCACAATAGGGTACCTATCGTGTCACTCCTATCTATCTACATCCCTAGGGGAGCTGATTCCGATGATTGACATCTGGTTTTAGTTCCTCTCATGCTTACGTAATCAAAGGGGTACTCTTTGTTCCGGGAAAAGGTTCAATGCGACCACAGAAGAACTTGAGCCGTGCACAAGGCCACTATCGTACTCCTCTCCATTGGCACCTTTGGATTCCTTGTCAGTGCTGGAGCAATCTACACCGGTATTGGCCAGCAACAGGAAGTATGGGAGCGCGAGGCGGATGAATTGGGCAAAGATTTCTGGACGGGTAAAACCCCGGCTACCTTCGAGGGCGAATTGAGTTTCACTAGCTTCTACCCAGTTTTCATCGAGGAGACCCGTGATGCGGATGTCACGCTTGTCGGAGGTGATGAGGAGAGCCGATTCGTATCATGCGTTGAGAACAATTGGTGCGGGAAGGGGTTCACAGAAGGATCCGTTGACTACAGACTTCTAGGCATCGTCCAGGTGATGGAGACAGACGAGTGGAAAGTGCGATTCTCAGGCGACGTCACCGGGGGGAGCGAAGTAGTGATCCGGGAGGCCGAAATAATGGGAGGGGGCGTTACCGTAATCGCGATGGGTTGCTTCGGCTCGGTAGCATCGTGCATGGCAATATTCGTGGGTGTGCTACTGGCCTTCACGCTCAAGGGGGACAAGGGGGGTACGAACCGAGTGGTGTACACACCACAATCCGTATCCTGATATGGAACGTAACAAACCAACCGAGGTACTCGTCAGCATTGTATTCTCTATCTATTTGGGCGGTCCTCGCAGGAACACATGTCAATCTTTAGATAGGAATGGGAGGGGGGGGCGACCATGCCTCATCAGTGGCCCACCGGCGTTTGAGACTATTACATGCCCACGGGATGATAGAGATGGAACCCACAACGATTATCGCGATATTGCTGATACTATGCACTGCTTTCTTCTTCGCTCCTCTAGGTCTGGGTGGCGGGGTCCTTTTCGTTCCGATTTTCCTTTACGTCATGGAGTGGGAAATGCGTCTGTCACTTATCAGCTCTCTAATTCTCGTTTTGATGGTATCCATTGGGAGTAGGAATGCGCACTCCAAGGGAGGTTATGCTGTAATGGAAATAGGCAAGTTTGCAATTGCACCTGCTATCATTGGTGCTGTCGGAGGTGCGATAATCGGAGCCTACCTGATTGAGTACGTGGGTGACTTCACAATCAAAATCGCTGCCACATCGTTACTGGTTTGGGTTATTGTGCGCACTATCAAGCAGTTGACTGGAGAGTCCAATGGTACCGGGATTACGGCTATCGAACCTCGCGAGATTGAGTCTGAAGTAATTACTAGGTACAAGATTCTGTGTCTGGGTGGAGGGGCAGCATCCGGTCTTCTAGGTATTGGAGGTGGGATGTTGTTCGTCACATTTCACCGCTCACTATTCACTTGGAAGGTTCACTATGCCGCCGGGACCTCTTACGTCATCGAGACTTGGCTGGTTCCAGCTAGCATTTTTTCTCACTTAGTAATCGACCACTCTAGTGGGGAGATATGGCCAGCAGTGGAACCATGGATGCTAGTTACCATGTTACTTGTTTTTGCCTCTGCCTGGATAGGAGCCAGGACAGCGATCAAAACAATTCCTCAGCAGTTTCTGGCTTATCCTTTCTTAATAGCGCTTATAGTCACCCTTACTAGATACTGCTTGGACATTTTTGGGGTTTCTCCGGCTTAACCGAAGTGGGACCCTCATCACACTACTCCTTTTTATTCCCAGAAAAGTAACACGAGGACTCCCCATGAAACCGAATAGACCCTTGTTTTGCTCGGGACTAAATCATAGCGGACCAGTTGCTATTGATGTCTTATAGCCGGTATTCAGAATAATGTCTATTCAACTTCGACGACATTGGTTGGAATGCCCATAGATTCCGCCCTCTCGATTACTACTCTGGTCCATTTGCTCGTAGGAGATGGCATTGCTAGGATGTGAGTGGCCGCAGAGAGGATCTTCTCAGTGAGGGAGTTGGGTGCCTCGCCCCTTTTCCTGTCGACCAAGCTCCTTAGCGGGTCATCCCACTCTTCGGAGAAGATTGCTATCGGTACGAGATTGTTGTCAGTCCAGCGCTCGGCCATGTAGTCCACGCCGCTAGCCCCGCCCACGATGATGAGGTCGGGGTAAGTGTGCTCGGAAATCCATTCTTCCAATACCGACTCGAATATCTCGAAGTCGTAGAACCTGCTACTCCCTACAATTGCGAGATTGATGACAGACCCATCGAGATTCAGGTCTTGCCCACCCAAAGTCTCGACAATTGTCTGTCCAGACGCCCGCTCCATCACCGAGCCTAGGCGACTGCATGGATAAATACTACTAATTACTCTGAAGACTAGGGGGTCACTCGGCCCCTATCGCGGGGGAAAAGGACAACTTCTCGCACATTGCCAGCGCCAGTTAGCACCATCAGCAATCTCGCGACTCCTAGTCCCCATCCTGCATGAGGCGGGGCGCCATAGCGAAACCCGTCCGTGTAGAATGTGAAATCAGCGGGATCTAGGCCGACATCCCTAAGATTCTGCTCCAATACCTCAACTCGGTGCTCCCTTGCTCCCCCGCTAGTCATTTCGTCCCGACCGAAGTTAAGATCGAAACCACGACTTAGTTGTCCCCCATCGAACCCCTCTTCGCCTTCTTTGTGATGGATGTAGAATGGCTTCATCGACATGGGCCACCGCGGGATGAAGTGGAACCCTGGGTGCTGGGCGGCTATGATGTCACAATGGTGGCTCCCTATGTCGTCACCCCACTGAATCTTCCCTCCTCCAGACTTGACGATCTCGATTGCCTCGCAGTATGGGATGCGTGGAAATGGCAGCTCTGGAGCCTCAACTGTGACTGGATCCTTGCCCTGCGTTTCTCTGTACTCGTTCACGACGCCTATTAGTGGCATGTCGTTCTGCGAGATCTGACTCCAGATATGGTGGATCATCCTTTCCTGCACCCCCATGACATCCTCGTCGTCCATCCATGCGCCTTCTATGTCGAATGAGACGAACTCGTTTAGGTGCCTGTAGGTATCGTGCTTCTCGGCTCGGAAGGCGGGCCCGATCTCGAAAACCCTCTCCAAACCACCGAGCACCGCGAGTTGCTTGTACAATTGGGGGCTCTGTGAGAGGTATGCGTCCGTTTCGAAGTACTTCATCGGGAACAGATTGGTTCCACCTTCAGCGGCTGCGGCGATAATCTTGGGCGTGTTGATTTCATGGAAGCCCTCTGAGATCAAGTGTTCCCTTCCGTACTGTAGGACCTTGCTCCTGAGTTGGAACATGGCATTCACATGGGCTCTCCTGAGGTCCAAGTGTCTGTTGTCTAACCTCACGTCGAGCCCAACGTTGACTTCGTCCGTGACTCCAACTGGAAGTGGAGTGGACGCCTCTGCTAGAATGGCGCCAGACTCGACATTCACCTCGAACTCAGCAGGCGGCACTGGCTCCCCTCCTCTCACCTTTGGAGGGCGCTTTTTCGCGACCATCCCCGTGACTTGGATAGTTGACTCCCTGGTAGTGGACTGGATGGCGTCGAATAGGTCCGTGTCCATGTTGTCCTTCTTCAAGAAAGCCTGGATACGGCCGGTCCCATCTCTGAGCATCAGGAAGCATATCGCACCCCTGCCTCTGACAGTCTCGACAAAACCTGCTACGGTGACCTCTGAACCTACTAGTGACTTCCCCCCATCGACAACCTGGCCGATGGTATGCGTGCGATATGCTGTCGGTTTCCAGTTGGAACTGTCCCTCACAATGACACGTGACGGTCTGTGCATTTGAAAGGTTTTGAGTGACCACTCATTCTTCTTCGTTTGCCACCTTGGCCGAAATGAGGAGGAAAGCCGTATGACCCATTGGCTGGTTTCCCGGCCGGACCCCCCCCTTGCTGGCCTTGGTCCATCTCCGCTCGATCATCTCCCCACTCCATTCCACAATGAGCCCTAGGCTCTCGCTTGCCTCCCATGACTTCTCCAGTTGAACAGTGGTTGGGCAGTAGCAGGCCACTCGTCCTCCTATTCGGATGAGCGGTTCAATCTCTCCGAGGACTCTCCAAGGCTCAGCCATGTCGATAATAACCGCGTCCAGGGAGTCGCAGACTCCTGACACTCTGTCGCTTATTCTCTCCAAATCTCCTTCAATTAGATGCCAGTCTGGGAATTCTGGGAGAACCTGTTCTAGCCGCTTCATGTTCGAAGCGCCGACCTCTGCATGTTCTACTCGGTTCTCTACGGATATCAGAGTCCCAGAATTACCTAGGACACTGGCAAGATGCATGGCCAGACCTCCCGATCCGTGACCACCCTCGAGCACCTTGGACCCAACACCGATTCCCATCCATGAAACTAGGAAACCCGCATCCTTTGCACCTATTACCTGAGCTCTACGAGACATGTTTCTCCTCGCCTCGGGTAGTCTGGGACTTACTATAGATAGTGACTTCTGCCCTACGGTGATCCTGTCTCCTACTGAGAATCCTTCAAGCATCTTCTCAGCATCGAATCTACCCAGTCCCTTCATCTTGACTTCTCCGGGAATCCTATGGACAAGGTATGCTCTGCCATCATCCTCCCTAAGTGCAACCCATTCGCCCATGCTCTCGCCCCATTCCAGCGGAATATGGAGGACGTTTCAAGTCATTCAATACACCAACCAATATTTCGTCCCTAGGGCGAGGAGAATGATTATACTGAACATATCTTCTGAAAAATCGATGGCATTGGTCGTAAGACTACTCCTCCAGCCCTCTATTTGGGTCTGTATACTCCTAGCCGCTGCCCCAATTTCTTCCATGATCAACGCCCCCGAAGAGGACATTTTCCAGAGAATCGAGCTCGAACAGGAGACCATCCCATGGTACGCTACAAGCCCAGAGCACACCGTCTTTGGGGAGTACGTTGGCGCCCATTGGTGCTCTCCCTGCATGGACAGCGCAGCTCCCTCTCTAGACAATCTGAAGACATCAAATCCCGAGGATTTTACGTTCGTGTCATTCTTCGAGTCCAGCAGCGGCGGATGGCCCAGTGACGGCCCAATTAATCGACAGACCCACATAATGCAGGCATCATCCGGTTATCCCACATTCTCATTCGCGGACCAGCAATCCGGCTCCTGCTACAAGGTCGGTGCCAGCGGCACCAACTACTACGACAGCGACTTTTCCAATGGCGGTTGCATGAATGCATCTACGAGCGACTTCCAGCTAGGAATCTCGATGTCACTAAACTTTAGCACAGATGAGGTTTCCATCACCCTGGAATCGATCTACAACGGACCCGACGCATCAGTGAATGTCTTCGTCTACGGTGCAGTGACTGAGAAGACCGGCGCCGATTCCTATGACAATGGCGTCAAACCGCACCACAACTGGAGAGGGTGGTTGCTTAACGACGACGACTCTGGTTTCCAAGAGTTGACCCTCACCCAGGGGATATGGGAGTCTCACACGTGGGTTGCCCCTCTGAGCCTAGTCAGGGCCGGTGGTGGGAATACGCAATGGGAGAACTTCTGGCCCGTTTTTGCCCTGATGGATGGACCTCACACTTCCTACAACGAGTTCTTGGTTGCGATTGACCCGGACATGGGTCCCTTGATTGACGTCGGCATCTTGGAATTCGATGTAGAGAACACTAACCAGATGCCAGGATTCATTCCAGGGGACGCACTACAAATCTCCGCTAGAGTTTTCAACAACGGAGTTGAACCATACGCTGAGGGTGGGGACCTGGGAGTCTACTTGATCAGCGGCTCGGATGAAGTCTACCTCGGCGGGCAGTCAATCGGGACCATCGGGGTAGCCGGCTCCTTCCTATTCCAGATGGACTTCGACACCTCTGACATTGAGGTCACCCCATCCGGCGTCTCCACGTTCAGGGCCAAACTCATCGATATGGGGTCCGATCGCAACTCTTCGAACAACGATGTCGACGACGTCGCACTACATGACATGCCACCAACGGCATCCCAGCCAGCCGCGACTGGTTCCACTACCTTCGAGCGCGGGGCCCGGGTCCAGTTCGAGAGTTCTGCCCTCCCTAACGACTTGGTTGATGACATCTTCACGATGTCTCCACAGATGGAGTACTCCAAGTCTGGAACAGAAGTATGGGAGTCCTCGTGGCTTTCCGAGCCAGAGATCGTCGGCTCGGGGGCAAATGCGGTGTACGTCCACACTATCCAGACCCCACCAAATGCAGATTCGGGCAAGTATGACACTAGGGTGATGTGGGAGGATGCAGCCGGCCAGCAGAGCGAATGGCTTGTGACAAGCGAGGCCTTCGAACTCAGCAATGCGCTACCAAGAGTAATGAGCAGCAGCGATGCTGGATTCGTCGGTATTCCCACTGTGAAGATCGACACCTCCGAGACGGTATCCCTGATGGGGCTGGTGAGGGATGCCGAGACTCCACTGTCAATGCTCTCGATTACCAGCACAGACCCAGAGTTCAAGGGGTGGAACTCAGCCACCTCTGAGATCACCGTTCTGTTTGATGCCATCCAGGACGACTCCCAGGGGAACCCAATTTCACAGGGGATTTTCATCTCCATCGACGATGGCGAGGATGTAAACACCGGGATGCTCCAGTTCAACGTGATTGAGAACGGTGCCCCCAGGTGGTCTCCAATACCCACCCAGGCAGTCTTCGAAGGCGGTTCCTCTAGTACGATTCTGACAGTATTCCTTTCAGACTCCGACGACGATGGGAATTCTCTGCCAGCATCCAGCCTCTCTCTTTCCATTATCTCAAACAGTAACGAGGACCTGATTCATGTGTCCATTGATGGCCAAACCATCACTGCGATCACGGCTAACGAGGACAACCACGGTGTGGCCGAGGTAGTGGTGATGGCAGATGACGGCACAAAGTCTTCCCAGACCTCCGTCGTATTCTTCGTAATCAACGTGAATGATGCACCTCAGATCGATACCTCCAGCCTCGAGGGGATAACTATGAAATCCGGAGAGGCAGCATCAGTTGAGATCTTGCCGCTGATGTACGACATCGATGACCCAGATGACGAGATATGGGTGGACGTTGACACTTCGGTTCCAGGCTCCGTCCAATTCGACCACGTCAACGGAGTCCTCAATATGCTCTGGGATGAGCCTGGGGAGCACACCGTAAAACTCACTCTGATTGATAGCCATGGAGAATGGAGCTCAACGCAGTTCATTGTGTCAATACTAGATGCAAAGACACTCACTTGGCAAACAGACTTCGAGCAGGGTGATCTCGAGGTCCAACTCGAGAATTTTGAGATAGGGGCCGATCCAACCGTGACTCTCGTTAACGGGGGTGACGTCGAACTTGTCCAATCCGAAGTTCGATGGTCGATTTGCAACGGAATCGTGGGAATCTGCCATTCTGCAGGGGTTTCTGAGGGCCTGGACCCATTCCAGGCGATTTCTTCCGATGGAGGCGGACTTTCGATAGGTGACTACCTCACTCTGTCAGTGAGGGCAGTTGATGCCGATGGATGGGACAGGGAGACACCCGAGCAGATGGATATCCTAGTGCCTACCACAAATGAACCCGAAACCGTGATCCCGGACGTCGAAGAGGATGATGGGACCGAGTCTGATCAGCAGTCCGGAGGCGGCGATTCGCGCCTCTCCGTATTGGAGATTATAGTCGGCGTCCTAATTCTCATGCTCTTCGTCGGCGGGGGGACAATGGCCGGGCTATACTTCTCAGGTGCAATCGGTAGCAGAGAGGAAGAGACCTCAAAACCATCATATTCTCCTTCACAACATAATACTCAGACACAGGAAGAGGCTACCATCGACTTTGAGCAAGGAGAAGAAATCCACCCACCTCTGCCAGAAGGGGGATTGCCCTCTGGATGGACCATGGAGCAATGGAAGTACTACGGCGAGCAGTGGCTTGAGAGGCAGAACTAGGGAAATACATCCCTTGACTACATAGACGCACCTTCAAGAAGGTGCCACTAGCAGGAAAGTTCCAGAGGGATAGCCATGGCAGAACAGGAGAGCCCAGAAGCAGAAGACCAGGCCGATTCCAAAGACCCTCTCGACTCATGGGAAGATGGCTCGGCATTCGGCGTCTCCGAAGACTCGGACCCGGTTTGCGAAACCCCCGTCGAAACTTGGATTCAGGGCTTGGACATCAAGTCGACAGAGCAGGTCCCAATCCCTCCCAAACTAGTCGATCAGGTAATCGGGCAGGAAGCAGCATCGATAGTGGTCAGGAAGGCTTCGGTACAGAGGAGGCACATGATCATGGTCGGAGAACCGGGCACTGGGAAGTCAATGCTTGCACGATCGATGACCGAGTTCCTCCCCCCTGAGCAACTAGAGGACATATTGGTCTACCGAAACCACGAGGACGAGAACGAGCCGAAAGTTCGAACAGTCCCAGCAGGCAGGGGCTCGAGGCTCATTGCTGAACGCAGAGCCCATGTACGCCAGCAGAGGGAGCGAACCAACAGGACTCTGCTTTTCATCGCCCTTGTAGTCGGCGCCGCCCTCCTCCTAGCGACCATTTCATCGGGAGAGATACTGACATTCATCTTCGGGTCATTCATCCTGGTGTTCGGATACTTCTTCCTCAGGACTAGGCTCACCGCGGGCGACGAGTCCAACATCCCAAAGTTACTGATCAAGCATGAGAGGAGTGACGAACCACCCTTCATTGACGCCACCGGCAGCCTCGCAGGATCACTGCTGGGCGACGTCAGGCACGATCCATTCCAGTCAGGAGCCGATCTCGCAACCCCAGCACACGAGAGGGTCGAACCGGGAGCCGTCCACAGGGCCAACAAAGGAGTCCTTTACATCGACGAGATCAGGATGCTGAGGATGGAAGAGCAGCAGGCTCTTCTAGTCGCGATGCAGGAGAGGGAACTATCGATCAGCGGGCGATCAGAGAGGTCTTCCGGGGCCCTGACAAAGTCAGAGCCGGTCCCAACTGACTTCATTTTGGTCGCAGCAGGAAATCTAGACAGCATCCAGAACATGCATCCGGCACTGAGGAGCAGGATCAGGGGCTATGGTTACGAGGTCTACGTCAATACTGATATGAAGGACACAGAGAGGAACAGGCGCAGACTGATTCGATTCATCGCACAGGAAGTCAGGAACGAGATGACTAAGAACACAGGCAAGGCAATTCCCCACTTCGACAAGCCGGCCATCTCCCTCATCCTAAAGGAGGCCCAGAGGAGGAGCGGAAGAAGGGGCAAGCTATCCCTGAGGCTTCGTGAACTAGGCGGCCTCGTTAGGATTGCGGGAGACTTGGCCGCAGAGGATTCCTCTCCACTAACTCAGTCAAAGCATGTAGTAAGAGCCAGGGCAATCGCAAAGCCACTCGAACAGCAAGTAGCCGACAGGTACCTAGAGAGGCAGTCCGAGTACTCCATGCTGGTCAATGAAGGGACTAGGGTGGGAAGGGTAAACGGCCTTGCTGTCCTAGGGGCCGATACCGGCATGTCCGACTACTCCGGAGTAGTGCTGCCTGTGGAAGCCATGGTCACCCCAGCACAAGGGCGGTCCGGTCAAGTCATCGCCACGGGCGGGTTATCTGACTTGGCAAAGGAGAGCGTGATCAATATCAGCGCGGTTGTTAAGAAACTCACCGGCAAGGACATCAGGGACTTTGACCTTCACGTCCAATTCCCAGGCACTCACAACGTGGACGGGGATAGCGCATCAATCACAATGGCTACGGCCATCATCAGCGCCTTCGAGGGCGTGCCGATAGATCAGAACCTGGCTATGACGGGTTCTCTGACTGTCCGGGGAGAAGTCCTCCCGATTGGTGGTGTTTCTGCCAAAATAGAGGCAGCAGCTAAGTCTGGAATAAAGCGCGTCGTGATTCCTAGGTCGAACTTGAACGATGTCCTGATTGATGAGAAGTACGAGTCTCAGGTGGAAATTCTGGCGGTCGATTCACTGGATGAGGTCCTCGAGTACGCACTCGTGGGCAAGGAGGAGAAGGTCAGTCTAGTGGAGAGGCTAGCCAAGGTTATCGACACAATTTCCACAGGAACCGACAAGCAGCCATCCGCGTGACTGCCTACCAATTCTTGAAGTGCCACTTCTCGCACCGGTATCGGTAGCAATGCCCTCCAGACAACGCTCCCAAATGAGAATACTGTTCCTAGTTGTCCTAGTGGACATGCTCGGTCTGACTCTCGTTATCCCGTTCCTGACATACTTCGTACAGGACCTGGCATCAGCAGAGGGGATAGTCGACACCGGCTCCCGTGACCTGTGGGTGGGGATAGTGATCGCTACGTACTCCCTCGCACAGTTCATCTCCACACCGATACTAGGAGCGATATCGGACCGACTGGGCAGGCGACCAGTCCTGATGTTCGGACTCGCTGCGAACTCGATCTTCTTCATCGTATTCGGCCTGTCGGGGAGCTTGGCAATGGCTGTAACCGCCCGTTTCCTCGCCGGAGCTGGGAACGGCAACATCGCCGTGGCCAAGGCATACATCGGCGATATCAGCGAGGATGAGGAGGTAGCAGCGAGGATGGGCATGCTAGGGGCTGCTTTCGGGCTTGGGTTCATGATTGGCCCATTCGTCGGAGGGGTGCTATCGGACCCAGCCACAGGATTCGGCGGACTATTCGACAATCAGTTCTGGGCCGACTACCCTTACCTGCTCCCCTGCATCTTCTCCAGCGCCATGTCTTCGATTGCACTTCTGCTGGCCTTTTTCAAACTCCCCGAGAGCCTCCATCCCGAATCAAGGTCAGAGTCACAGAAGTCGCCAATCTCCCAACTCGGTGAGACGTTCTCGCGAATCACATCCGTGATGAGGATGCCGACCATCGCCTCACTGGTCAACGTGAACTTCCTGTTCCTAGTTGGATTCACCATGATGCACGGGACATTCATACTCTTCACCTCCATGGACTCGGAAAGCGGCGGACTCGGCTGGAGCGAGAGGGACAACGGCTGGGTATTCGCATTCGTAGGGCTTATCGGCGTCATTGTTCAGGGGGGGTTAATCAGGCCCCTAACTCGTAGGTTCAGCCTGAGGGGGATGATGATAGTGGGGACCGCACTCACCGGCTTGGGAATCTCAAGCATCCCGTATGCGTCGTCAGAGTCCAGCTGGCTAATCTTCGGCTCCTGCGCCGGTTTCGCGATAGGCAACGGCGTCTTCATGCCGACTCAGAGCTCGCTGCTGACTTTCGCTACCAAGGACGGAGGTTACGAGCTAGGGACGATTATGGGGGCACAGGAGGGCTTGGGGGCTCTAGCCCGAATCATCGGGCCATTTCTATCCGCGGTGATATGGTCGACTACCGTAGAGGGTAACGGACTATGGTCCTACCATACCTGCTTCAGGGTCTCTGGGCTCTTCTTTCTAGCAGCACTTTTACTCCAACTTCGACTACGAACCTCTGAGGCCAGAAAAACCCCAACAGGAGGTGCCTAGTTTGACAGTCCCAGCAGTGGTTGCACATGGTGGCGCCGGAGCAGGACCTGAGAGGCTCGCAAATGTCGAGAGGGCCGTGGCAATCGCTGCGGGAATTCTTGAGTCGGGAGGATCAGCCGTAGAAGCAGCCGTAGAGGCTTGTGTAGTTCTAGAGAATGATCCCGTTTTCAACGCCGGCACCGGTTCGGTCTTCAGGACGGACGGCTCAGTTCTTCTGGATGCCTCTATACAGGCCTCGGACGGCAGGATGGGGTTCGTTATCGCCATGGAAGATACTCCGAATCCGATAAGAGTTGCAGCTGGCCTTCTGGGCGAGGAGATTAACGGCCTAACGGGTGATTGGGCAAGGATATGGGCGGATGACAAGGGCTTTGAGAAGGCTCCGGTTCAAGGGAGCCCCGCATTCAAGGAGGCTACCGACACGGTCGGCGTAATCACAAGGGACCAGTATGGCTCAATTGCTTCCGCAACAAGCACAGGGGGTTGTAGCGACAGACCCCCGGGAAGGGTCGGGGATGTTCCGCTCCCGGGATGTGGATTCTGGGTCCAAGAGGGGGTTGGCGTGGGCGCGACTGGGATTGGTGAGGCGATAACCAGGGGGATGCTCAGCTTCAGGGTGGCAGAGAGGATTCTCAGTGGAGAAGACATTGAGAAGTCAATGATGTGGGCACTAGACGAGTACATGGAGGATGGCGCCGAGGTTGGAATCATCGCACTTGGTTCCGAGGGCACCGGGCACGGCCTAGCCAATAGCAAGAACATGCCATGGTCCTCGTGGATTGCAAGGAAGTAATCATTCCAACTTGGGATGTGCTTAAGGAGGGGCTTACGTTGGAAGACTCGGAGATGGGACCTTGTCAGATTTCGATACTCGCATCAAGCAGATTGCCCAAGTCCTCGAGCAATTAGATGACAACCAGGTCCCCCGCAACATCCGCTCGGCCTCAAAGGACGCCGTGGAGAAGTGGCTGCTCAATGCCGCAAAGGACATGGATGTCAGGCTGGGGATGACCGCTTCAATACTGGACGAGGTTTTCAACGACCCCAATCTGCCAGGGCACTACGGCCCGCTATGTCTACAACTACAAGCAGCCCTCGAGGAGATGCTGAATGAAGTCAGCCGCTCCTGAGAATTGAAGAGCCAGACCCCCTCAGTCACGCCGTTAGCCATGACCAAATGGACCAACCTTTCCTACGCCAACGTTGCAACCACATCCCCAATTGCCCACCGTGTCTCCTCCGAGTGGGCGGAATCTCTGGCCAGGGGCGGTGCTGCAGAGTTCGACGGAGAGGCTGAGAAGGAGGGGATGATGCCGCTCAGGATGGCAGCCTCTAGGCTCCTCTCATGCGGCGTCGGAGACATATGTGTCGGCTCAAGCGCGACCGAGCTCCTTTGCTCATTGGCTTGGGCAATTTCTCCTCGAGAGGGTTCCAACGTAGTCTCCAGCCGAGTGGCTTTCCCCTCCACGGTCTATCCATGGGCAAGGGTTTCTGAGGCCAATGGTGCAGAGATCAGGCTCGCTGGTCACGACGACAACCTATACACCGAACCATCTGATATCCTGTCTTTGATTGACGAGAAAACCTCAGTAGTCACAGTATCGCACGTTGAGTATTCCAACGGACAGAGGTATGACCTGGAGGAGATCTCCGATGCTGCCCACTCCGTCGGCGCCCTCCTTGTAGTCGATGCGACCCAGTCAATGGGCATGATCCCTATCGACGCATATTCCACCAAGGCGGACGCCATAGTCTCATCCGGATACAAGTGGTTGAGGGGGACATACGGGGCAGCAGTAGGTTACATCTCTCCCTCTGTGGTTAGTAGCCTGAATCCTGGGCTGATGGGATTCAGGAGCCACTCAGACCTTTGGGACCTCAGGGCAGACAGGCTTGTTTTGCCTGGCGATGCGAGCAGGTTCGAGTACACCACAATCCACTTCGGAGCGGTACACGGGCTCGCTGCTGCGATAGATGAGCTGGTTCAGATAGGGATAGATGAGGTTTGGAGGCATGATTTAGAACTCGTCGACTCTCTAGTTCGCGGTGTTCTGGACCTAGGTGTGGAGGTGGCCTCACCAATGTCCGAGGAAGAGAGGAGCGCGATTGTCAGCCTGAGGCTGCCCAGCGGAATAAGCAGTGTGGATGTGTCAAATAGACTGCAATCGGACTATTCCATCTTGGTCACCAGCAGATCGGGACTCTTGCGCGTCTCTCCACACATTGACAACAACCTCGAAGAGATCGAGTCTCTGGTATCTGCCTTGGGAGAAATCTTGTCATAGGTAAGGTCTGAGAATCGCACCTGCGATAACGAACATCACCAGGGCAATCCCTCTGTCGATGATTTTCCAAGCCTCCGGGCTGTTCAGAACGTTAGACAGCCTCTTGGCCCCGTAACCGATTGAGAAGAAGAAAACGAATGACGCAGTCGCCGCTCCCACTCCGAATGCCAACCTCTCGTTTCCGATGAACCCAGTCGAGGCCCCCCCTATCAGAAGGAGAGTATCGAAGTAAACATGCGGGTTCAGGAAAGTGATAGCGAGCACGGTAGCCATGGTAGTAGACAGGCTTCCCTCTGTTTCCCCATCCAGGTCAATCGCCTCGGGGCTCATCGACGACTTGACTCTGATGGCACCATAGCCCGCTAGGAAGGAAGCAGCCATGAAAGCAATCAGTGACTCGGCACCTTCGATGCTAGAAACCAATGCTCCCACGCCCAGTATCCCTGCTGTAATCAAGCCGACATCAGCCAGAGAACAAGTGAGACAGGTCGCGAAAATGTGAGATCTCTTCAGACCCTGCCTCATGACGAAGGCATTTTGCGGCCCTATAGCGAGAATAAGTCCAAAACTGAGCGCGAATCCTTCGAGTCCAGCAGCCCCGAGACTCATGCTCATGTCTGCCTGCGATCTGAGGCCTTCTTCCTTAGGCGGTTATACCCACACTTCCTGCAGGATCGGGGCGGTTTGATTCCCCCGTGAGCTCGGTGAGTTGCGGAGCAGTTCATGCACACCCACTTAATCAGGAGTCTAGCTACTGCCTCAGGGTGCCTCTGTGCCATGTTATCGCGCGACCTACCCGACCTTCATAACCGCTTCCCACGCATTCGGAGTAGCACGACTTACCTCCAAAGCATTCAAACACCTCTTGCCGTGTTGCTAGGCACGTTGCCTGCCAGCGTCGTGCTCGGTGCCCAATGGGGGGATGAGGGTAAGGGCAAGGCCATAGACCAGCTAGCACCCAAATCTCAGTGGGCCGTCCGATTCCAAGGCGGCAATAACGCAGGGCACACCATTGTGGCCGGAGGCACTACCCTCAAGATGCACCTATTGCCATCGGGGATAACCTCCAGAAAATGCAAATTAGTCCTTGGCTGCGGCATGGTGGTCGATCCATGGGTTCTGGATAGGGAGCTCAGGGAGTGGGCAGAGCTCACCGGTGAACAACCCGAGGGCGAGAGGCTCTTCATCAGCGAGAGGGCTGCAGTCATCCTGCCGTTTCATCGACTATACGACTCGGCCGACAAGGTCGTCGGGACCACTGGCAGAGGGATAGGTCCGGCTTACAGGGATCGAACCGAGAGGGTGGGTCTGAGGTTCGTGGACATCGGCCTCGTATTGGGTCGAGACTCCGAGATAGCAGATATGGCCAAGAGGATGAACGACCAGCTGTACTCAGTCGGAGTGGATGAAAGGATAGACTCAGAAGAGCTCAGCTCGAACCTAAGCTGGATTCACGAGAGGTTTTCAAACGCTATCCGTGCGACTGGAACCATGCTTGACAGCGCCCTAGCAAGTGGGGAGCAAGTACTTCTAGAGGGTGCGCAAGGTGCCATGCTCGACATCGACCAAGGCACCTACCCATTCGTCACCTCATCGGTCACGTGCAGGGCGAACGCGACACACGGGGCCGGGATTCATCCCGGACACATCGACCAGTGCTATGGAATAACCAAGGCTTACACGACTCGTGTTGGAAACGGGCCATTCCCAACGGAGCTCTCTTTTGATGAGGGGCCGGGAAAGCAGATGTCAGTGGTCGGACACGAGTTCGGGACGACCACAGGCCGCCCGCGCAGGACCGGTTGGCTCGACGCTGTTGCATTGAACGAGAGCCAGAGACTCAATGGTTACACCGGGCTGGTCGTGACTAAGCTGGACGTCCTAGGGGGGCTCGACGAGCTGAAGATATGCACCGCATACGAGCTCGACGGCCAGGAGATATCACACCTACCAGCCTCCTCGGAGGATCTCAGCAGGTGCACACCGGTATACGAGACTCACCCGGGTTTCCATGCGATGGATGAAGGAGAGTGGATCGAGATGGCCGAGGAATCCAGGAAGGGAGAGGGAATTGAACTGCTACCGAGTGAGATCAGAGCATACCTTTCCAGAATCGAGGAGATTATCGGAGTCCCCGTGGTCAGCGTCGGAGTGGGGCCGGACCGACTGGCTTCCATAGCCAGCTCCGGAGGTCCCTTCGACATCCAGTTGTCCGAAGCAACCTTCTAATTGGTCCCCATTACCGCAGCCTCAATGGGATTCAAGTCTAGAGCCAAGAAGAGGAAAGCCACGACAACCGGGAACGATGGCTCCACGGAAGAGACAAAGGCCGAATTCGTTGGAGAAGTTCCCTGCGATATCAAAGGATGCGGCAACTGGGCAGACAAGAAGGCAGGAGGCAGGAAGATGGCCTATGACAGGGCAGTCGAGGTCTGGGGCTCATCGGGCGTGTCTCAGAAGGTTCGTAAGATATCGCTATGCAAGCCCTGCTACAGGACTTGGAAGAAGGAGAATAAGGGCCAGCCAAAGGAGTGGGAGTAGCCCGGAACCCGCCTGCGAAACTATGTTAGATGATTCGTCTTCCACAGTACCCTATGAGCCAACCAGTAAATGAACCCATCATGGGATACGCACCGGGAAGCCCCGAGAGGGTAGAACTGCAGAACGAGATCGACAGGCAGCTCGCTGAGATTATCGAGATACCATGCGTGATCAACGGAGAGCTCGTATTCACTGGCAACACCGTCACACAGGTAGTCCCTCACGACCACGGACACGTGCTCGCAAACGTCCATCTAGCAGGCAGGGATGAGATGGAGGCCGCCTGCGAAGCAGCAGTGAACGCCCAGAAGAAATGGATCGATCTCAGCCTTGAGGGCAGGTGCGCTGTATTCGAGAGATGCGCAAACCTACTGGCCGGCGACTGGAGAATGCGAGTCAACGCATCGACCATGCTCAACCAGTCGAAGACTGCATTTCAGGCGGAGGTAGACTCGGCTTGCGAGCTAATCGACTTCTGGAGGTTCAACTGCCACTATGCAAGAGGATTCCATGACGACCTACAACCCTTGGTTTCGCCTCCCGGTGTCGAGAACTCCACCGAGATACGCCCGTTGGAGGGGTTCGTCCTCTCTATCACCCCGTTCAACTTCACCAGCATCGCCGCCAACCTGCCCAGCGCACCGACCATAGTGGGATGCACCTCGGTATGGAAGCCCAGCAGGAACTCGTACCACTCAAACTACGTGCTTATGCAACTGATGATGGAGGCTGGACTCCCCGCTGGCGTAATCAATTTCCTGCCAGGATCGGGGGCGAAAATAACCGAGGCGGCCCTCTCAAATCCAGACTTCGCAGGACTTCACTTCACCGGGTCGACATCTACCTTCCAGGGACTATGGCAGGAGATTTCCAAGGCCCTACCATCACTTCGCTCATATCCCAGAATAGTTGGCGAGACGGGAGGCAAGGACTTCGTGGTCGCGCACCCAGACTGTGACAGGCAGGGGCTCCTGGTCGCCCTCCTGAGGGGATCGTTCGAATACCAGGGACAGAAGTGTAGCGCTGCCAGTAGGGCATACATCCCCTCTTCAGTATGGGATTCGATTGGAGAGGACCTGTGCTCGGAGGTTGGCAAGATCAAGATGGGAGATGCACGCGATTTCTCCAACTTCATGACCGCAGTCATCGACCAGAGGGCTTTCGACAAGATTTCCGGATACATCGACCGAGCCAGAAGCGACGACTCCTGCGAGGTAGTCTCAGGAGGTGGCTCCGACGACTCGAATGGCTGGTTCATCGAGCCGACCATCATCGTCACCAGCAATCCAGTATCGGAGACGATGTGCGAGGAGATCTTCGGCCCCGTCTTGACGATTTACGTATACGAGGACGATGATTTCGAGGGTGCACTGAGAATGTGCGACACCGGCTCCCCATACGCCCTCACCGGCTCCATCTTCGCCAACAACGAGGAGGATATCCAGAGGGCATTCGAGACTCTCCGGTTCGCAGCCGGGAACTTCTACATCAACGACAAGCCAACTGGGGCCGTCGTCGCCCAACAGCCATTCGGCGGCGCAAGGGCGAGCGGCACCAACGACAAGGCCGGCGGCCCTCTCAACCTCCTGAGGTGGACCAGCCCCCGCTCGGTGAAGCGCACACTGGACATCCCACAGGACTGGAGATACCCGTTCATGCAATCGGAGTGAGCATCGGGAAGATTGAACTAATTCCTGCACAGCCGGCATTTTACTGGGGAGCAATTTGCTGAGAGGTCGCCTCCGGCGACGACCCAAGAACCTGATCTGGGTAATTCCAGCGGAGGAAGAGAAATGGACACCAACACTGCATACACCCTTACTGCCTGCATACTGGCCACCTTCGGCTTCATAGGATTCCAAGCCGCTACTAAGAAAATCGACGATGACGCCTACCTGTCGTCACGGGGGACGCAGGGATGGCAGGGAATCGGGCTAAGCCTCTTCGCCTCTGGAATGGGAGTCTGGATTCTCCTATCTCCCTCCGAGGTAGCATACTACGGCGGATTCTGGGACGTGACTGGGTATGCCGTGTCATCCGTGACGCCATTCCTCCTATTGGCCTACGTTGGCCCGATGATTAGGGACCGACTCCCAAACGGGATTACTCTCGCTGACTATGCGAGACATCGCCTGGGGAGGACCATGCAGGTCTATGTGGGGACCATCTCGATACTCTACATGTTCACATTTCTCTTTGCGGAGTTCACGGCGATAGGCAAGGTGATGGATCACCTCTCGGGGATGGACCCGGTAATCCCCATGGTGATGGTGGGGGTCGTCACCGCTACTTACACGGCCTATGGGGGGCTTCCCTCATCCATAGCAACCGACAGAATACAGGCATTGATGATCGTACTGCTGGTGATGATGATCCTCATCGTTCTCCTGGAGGGTAATCCGAGTCAGATGATTGACGATGCCAGAGCATACAACTCCGATGACGATTGGTCGTTGCTGGGGAGTATGAGCTACAGGGGGTCCTTCGAATCCGGGCTGGCGCTGGTCGTCGCAGTCACCGCCGCAGAGATGTTCTCACAGGGGAACTGGCAGAGGGTGTATGCCTCCAACAACGACGAGTCACTGAGGAGGGGGGCATTCCTCGCCGCAGCCATGGCGTTTCCACTAGTCTTCGTTATGGGTTTTCTAGGGACGGTGGCCGCGGGCCAAGGAGGAGTCGGAGACCCATCGATTGCATTCTTCTACGTGATAGACGAATCCATCTTCCTGGTAGCCTCAGTACTCATCGTGCTTGTGGTATCGCTGGTGTGCTCTAGCGCTGACACGCTTCAGAACGCTATCGTGGCCTCCTTCTCGAGAGACATCTCGGACGGGGCGTTGAGCCTGAAGTCATCCAGAGTGGTGACCATAGCGATGATCCCACTGGCAATCTACCTGGCATCGGGTCCTACGATCATCGGCTTCGAGTTCAACGCATGGAGCGTCTTCGGGATTTTCCTCTTCGCAGACATGCTCGCAGCAGCCACAGTATCTCCGGTGCTGATGACCCTCTGGGGTGAAGTCTCGTCGCGTGGCGCATTCCTGGGTTGCCTCGCAGGATTCGCCTCAGTGGCGTTGTACGGCTTAATCGAACCCCCAGTAGACTCGCAGTTCTACATGTATATCATCCATCCAACAGCGGGGGCAGTCCCAGCGAGCGAGGGGGGTCTGACCAACCTCTGGGCCTTCGTCTCTGCCATCATCGGTTCCGCATTTGTCACAGTAGTAGGTTCATACGCTCTACCTGATGAGTAGAACCATGGTCGCAACACTTCGACCTTGGAGGCGCTTCTGGGTAGGCCCCTGGTCACGTAGGGAACTCCTCGGGGGCGGCATGTTCCCGCTCGAGGTCTTCGTACTGGGTCTGTTGCTGATTGCGGTCCCATACTTCTCTACCAACAACATAGCCAGCATGTATCTGGACACTGTATGGAATCCCGAGATCGAACTCGATAGGGAGTTCCCAGTTGTGAACTGGATGATTCTCCCCTACGCGCTACTGTATATGTTCTACCCTGCAACTCTAATCCTCTGCCCAAGGGATGAGAGGGGTCATGCCGAACTAGCTGTGGGGATGCAGACCATGATCGTGGTCACCGCCTTCTGCTGTACTATCTTCCTAGTCCTCCCTGCGGAGATAGACCTCCGTGACCAGATAGACTGGGACTCATTGAGCGGCTGGGAACTGGTCCTATTCGAGTTCATCCACTTCTCCGACAACCCCTGGAACGCGTGGCCGAGTCTTCACATAGTGCACTCGTACTTTCTTGCGCGCTTGATGACCTTGTGGGTGTCGAGGGAGAGAAAGGAATCGAGGGCATGGCAAGCCTTCTTGATATTACTCTGGGTTGAGTGGGTGCTTCTGTGCATCAGTATCCTGACGACAAAGCAGCACTATCTATTCGATTTGGTTACCGGTATCGCAGTAGCCCAATTAGCATGGGTCACGACCAAGCGAACCTTGGACGAGGTCGGCACCACTGGAGCCTTGGCATTCGCCGAGGCTTGTGGCTGGAATGACTAGTTGTAGACTATCGACAGCAAGGCATTGGCAGCCTTCTCGCAGGCATTCGCCACGTCATCCATCCTCTGTAGCACTCGATACATGTGTACTGCTGCCAAGGGGGCATCCTCGCCGTGGCTGAACACGTATGCAGCGGCCCTGCTCTCCACCAAGTCAGTCTCGTGCTCTGCGAGATTAACTTCGTCAATCAACTCCCCCAGTCGTTCCCTTCCGGCCTTGGTGTAACCGGATAGTGCGACGTCCTTGAGCTGGGCGACTGCGTCCTCGTAGAGTGCAGATGTCTTGGACACTGCCTCCGCCATTTCTTTGAGCATCCTCCTAGCTTCCTCATCAGTAAACAGTTCCCTAAATGATAGCTGTTCCGCTACGTTCTGCGCGTAGTCGGCTATTCTGTCCTGTCTCAATAACATGCGGAGTAACTCGTCACGACCCTGGAGGACTGAGATCTGACCTGATCCAATCTTCTTGCAGATATCGTTCTTTACATCATCCGCTCGAAGTTCTGCTTCGACCGTAGCCGCGATGTGCCTTCCCGTTTCCTTGCCGTCCGCAGCTGCATTCACTGCACTGAGCATGTGACCCACTGTCTCCTCGACCGCCAAAGCGTGAGTGTGGAATAGCTCGAAGTGTGTAGGGGTATTCCCATCCACACTCCCTGCATCGGATAACGCATCTTCTACGAATATATCTCCATCACGAGTATTCCAAATCACATAGCCAATCGCACCCAGTGCGATAGGAATGACGATGAGCAATTTGATTGGATCCGATCCGATAGCGACGTAGAACACTATTGAACCAAACCCTGCAGCTGGAAGACTCGCCAACCAAGAGGCTATGATTTTCCCGAATACTCTGAAATCGACAGCTTTGGCACCACCAGCTAAACCAACTCCAACCACAGCCCCGACTAGGGTGTGGGTAGTAGAAACTGGTACAGCTAGGAAAGGCATTGAGAAGATTAGGACAGTCGTCGCACCACCGAATGTTGCAGCGAAACCTCGAGTAGGAGTGATATCAGTAATCTTGCTTCCAATCGTTTCCATTACTCTCCACCCCCACGTTACCACGCCGATGACTATGCCTGCGCTTCCCAGAAGTACGAGCCAGAATGGTACATCAGCCACCGCACCTAGTTTCCCGTCGTTACTAGACAGAACCTGCCAAACAGCCGCCATCGGGCCGATTGCATTTGACCTGTCATTGGCCCCGTGAGCGAAGGCGATGTAGGCAGCTGCGATGATTTGCAACCATACGAAAATCCTCTCAACCCCATGGAATCCATCCTTCTCACCCTTGAAGTCGTAATTTCGCAGGACATAGGCCAGTGCCAATGAAGCGATGATGGATACGACTACTGCGAGGATGAGGCTGTTGATTGGAAACCACGCATTGGCTTCCATTGGGTTCCAGACCCCGTTCTCGTTGGCAGGCAACCAGTCTCCCTTTTCGAGAAAATCTGATCTGTCGAGCCTGCTGAATAGTCCCTTTAGGGCCTTGAACTGAAGTGCCAGCCCAAGGACAAAGAATGTTGGAATAGCTAGAATTGGAGCCATCCAGCGAGCCCGGGCCTCAGGTTCGGGGGCTTCAAGGATTGTCTCCCTAATTATCCAGAAAGTGAAGAAAGCGAACAGCCCCCCCATCACTGGGCTAACCACCCAAGACATAGCCACCTTCTCGACTACGTCCCAGTCAATTAGAGACGCATCATGTTGAACCTCGAGGACTAGGCCAACTCCAACAATTCCGCCGATTATGCTGTGAGTGGTGGACACAGGAAGGCCATATCTTGTCGCAGTGGTGAGCCAAAGGGCAGCTGCCATCATGGCCGCAATAAATCCGTACATTAGATCATCAGAAATAGCGTCAACCATCTCACGATTCTCGAAATCGACAACTAGGATCCCCTTTCGAACCGTGTCAGTGACTGCATCTCCTGCAATCATTGCCCCCGCAAACTCGAAGACGGCTGCGATGATTACTGCTTGTTTTAGGGTCAGAGCACGGGATCCGACTGAAGTCCCCATCGCATTCGCAACATCGTTGGCACCAATGTTCCATGCCATGTAGGCACAAACAGCTAGAGAAACAAACAGTACTAGCCACATCAATCCTGTGAGTTCCACAAGGAGTGGCCATTCCATTGGAGTATTTGATAGAGAACTTTGGTAATCTATATATTAATAATTAGATTCGCAACGTCATGCCCATTGGTCCAGGGGAGCATGATGTGCGTAGACTGCAACTAACGGGAGGGGCAACATTCACTCTGAGCCTACCCAAGCCATGGGTGACTGCAAACAATCTCTCTGCTCGTGACAGCATTCGCGTTGATTGGAGGAATAGTGGTGAATTGATACTCTCTCCTTTGGATAATGTTGAAGAAAGAAGAACCGAACTCACTATCCAAATTGATTATCTCCCTGAGGGTGCGCTTTACGATCATCTCATGGGAGCATACATCTCAGGGGTGCAGGAGATACTCGTCCTTAGCGAGAGTTCGTTGGGCAGAAAAACTCGTAGCGTAGTCCGACGCTTCCTGCGTTCTACCCGTGGTTTCGAAATAGGTGAGCAGAACGACGTCAGCGCACGTCTAATCAGTCTCCTGAATACCGGAGAACTCCCGCTGAACGCCAGTCTCAACAGGATGTACCTGCTACTCTCCTCACTAGTCAGGGACATCTTGGAAGTTCTTAGGGGCGGGGACGGAGAGATGATCTCTGACCACGAAGAGCGTGAGAGGGAGGTTGACGGCCTTCAGTATCTCATTGAGAGGCAGGTCGGGGCAATGCTCTCATCATCTCAGATTGCCAAGTCACTAGGGCTTAGTCGCAAACAGGGAGTGGAGCATGCAAACCTAGCCCGCTCCTTGGAGAGGATGATGGATCATGCGAATCAGATGGCAAAACTAACATTAGAGACAGAATCGATACCGAAACTCTCACTAGAAGAAATGCCCCTCTCAGTCCTTCCAATATGGTTAGATTCGATTAAGACCCTAATGATCAACTTGAGGGAGCGAGACGCCCATCAGATCGAGGCTGCTCGAAACTCACTCAAAGCAGCCCAACTGGAACTAGAGAAACACGAGGAAGGCCTCTGGTCTGGGAAGCGCAAGGCAGCACCGCTGCTCTTCGAGGATAGGATATCTGAATCGACTCGTAGACTATGCGCATATGCAAGAGATTTCGGTGAAATTTTGTTAAACATGCTTGCATACGACTCCATTAGGAGATACTGAGATCCCAATCTGGCAACCATTACAATCCTATTTCACCGCCATTTTGTAGGATTCAACAATTAACTCTGAGTCAAGGGAACCTCTGTTCGTACTCTGGGTTAGTACTCTCTGCTTTCGGCATAATGTTCGCTGTACTTTCATGGGCCCAAGAGGCAGAGTTGATTCTCTCTAGCTCAGAGATGGGTGCAATGAAGGGAGCTCTTGCCTTGCTTTCTGGACTAGCGCAGTACGGTCTGGTTGCGCAATACATGACTGGCGGCCCCCGGGTCAATTAGTCAATTATCGCTCAACCACACTCTAATACGTCCCTTCCCCCCCCCAAAACTGCGCCAAGGCGTAATTATGGGGGTTGTGATTGATTGGCAAAAAGGGGAATTCTGATTGCAGTAGAGGGCATGGACGGCTCGGGGAAGAGCACTCAAGCCAAGCTACTCTACCACTGGCTTCGAGCCAAGGGGCTACCCGTTTTCCATACCGAGTGGAACTCCAGCAAGATCGTGAAGGAGGCCACGAAGATTGGTAAGAACTCTCGACGTCTCCTACCCATTACATTCCACATGATTCACGCTGCCGACTTCGCCGATAGGTGGGCCCAGCAGATAGAACCGGTCCTGGAGATCGGGGGGATTGTCATTTGCGACCGTTACAAGTACACCGCTATGGCGAGGGACGGGTCTCGAGATGTGCCCCAGGAGGTTATCGAGGACACTTACTCATTCGCCAGGGAGCCAGACCTTACTCTGTACTTCGACGTTCCCGTCGACGTCAGCTTCGATCGAATCACCAAGGGCAGACCCAAGCTGAAGTTCTACGAGGCTGGGATGGACATGGGATGGACCACTGATCCATTCGAGTCTTACAGGATATTCCAAGGCAAGGTTTCTGAGATTTATGCAGGGCTCGTCGATGATGGGCGAATCGTACGCCTGGATGCTCAGGGGTCAGTTGCAGAGGTACAGTCCAGGGTGAGGAAAACTTTCGACAAGCACATCGACCTGTCATCCACACAAGTTATCGATCAGTCAGACAGACTTGCGCAGAATCTGAGCGAGTCGGGCATTGACTGGCTCTCCTACTCGGGAGGGGGCGGGCAATGAGTCACGTGGGGAAGCTGATTGTCATCGAGGGTCCCGACCACGTGGGTCGGACCCTCCATGCTAGGCTTCTCTCTGCCAGACTGAAGGCAAATGGGATAGCCACTCACACAATTGGGTTGGCTCGTTCCGATCTGATGGGGGGCCTTGTCAAGTCACGAACCGCGGACATCCACCAGCTAAACTGGCGCACTAGGTCTCTCCTCTATGCCACAGACTTGCATGATCAGATTAAGCACGAGGCCGAACCCCTCCTAGGTGCCGGATTCGTGGTCATCGCCGATCGCTACACCCTCACTCCCCGGATCAGGGAGCAGGTTCGAGGAGGCGATGGGGACTGGATAGATTCCCTCTACACGAATACTCCTGAACCCGATGCCATGATTGTCCTACACGCAGGACCACGACGCCTCCTGAACCGCATCATGTTCGGTGAGAGGCTGGAGGCTTTGAATCACTTCGAGGCCGGCATGGACCTTGCGCTATCGACGTCCATCACCTCCTCCTTCCTGCAGTACCAGAAGATCCTCAGGCAGAAGTTCCAGGAGGCTGGAAAGAAGGCAGACGCGACACTGATTCCAACTAGGCACACCGTCGAAGAGGTCCATGACAGGATATGGGAATCAGTCATTCCCGTTGTAGAGCATATGCTCCAGCCGATAGGTGGGAACTAGCCCAGAATTCCAGCTACCATTTCCGGTTGATTCAGGTATGCGAAGAGTCCGATCCCAGCGAATATCATCATCCAAGAACCAGTCGCCTTCACAATCGACGAGTTCCTCCTGAGGGTGTCGATTAGCGCGCCTCTGCCAATCCCAACCAGGGCAGTCACCCCTATCATCAGAAGGGAGACCGAGAGCATCAGCCCCCCCATACCCATGACGAGGGCACCCTCTCCGACCACTGCCAGCCATGCCACGAAGGGGAAAACTGCAGCCGCAGTGCAGTCGACCGAAGCAGCACTGTAACCGATGCCCCACAGGTACATGTTCCTGCGAGGCGTGAATCTCTCATCGTCCTCCGTAGTCATGTGTCTGTCGAGGAGGCCCTGCACCCGGGCTAGGACGTTCGAGGTCCATCCCATCAACATCAACGCTCCGAGGACTATCAGGAGAAGCGCGATTCCCACGGATATGTCATGCAGGACCCCAGACAGGTTCAGCACCCCATCCAGTCCGAAAATCACCACTCCCACAGTTCCGAAGAAGGTGAGTTGCCCTAGTGCTGCGAATGCCCCTATCTCGAGAGTCCCGGGGACCCTTCCCTCTAGCTTTCCCGTCTCGCGGAGTTCGTCTTCTCTGACCCCGAGACTGAGGCAGTAGCTGATGTAGGATGGGAGTACCGGGAATGCGCAGGGTGAGAAGTAGACAAGGACTCCTAGGAAGAGCCCGATGATGAAGACCCCGGAGAAGGACCTGCCTGCCTTCTCGATTCCGAATTGAAGGTCCTCCGCATCCCCCTCACTCGCCCGCTCCACAGCTCTATCGAATGATGACCACCCGTCAAGTGGGGTGCCGGTCCCCTCCTTGGCTACCACGTATCCTTCGTGGTCTATCACATACACGAGAGGGAGGTTCTGGGCAGCATAATACTCTACTAAGTCTCCTCGAGATTCATCCTCTAGGATAACTGCGTCCGATGCACCGTTCGCCACAGGCCAACGCATGTGCTTGTCAGACCCCGAATCTCCGAATGTCTCATTTATCCAGTCAAATGACTCGTACCCGTACCAAGATGCGATCGATAATGCCACGACCGGGTACTCCGACCCCGATTCCTGCCATGCGTCGAGACTATCTTCGATGTGCCCCTGAACGTAGTGGCAGTTTGCGCAGTCCACTGCCATGAAGTCGAGGATGACTACGCTTCCTTGCAAGTCGGATAGCCTTACCGCGCCATCTTCACCTGCAATGGAGTCATCTATACCCGTCCTGTTCATGGTCATCACCTCGAAGTCAGGCACCCGTTCAACCTCATCCGAGACTCCGTAAAGCGATGACGAGACGCCGAAAATCCCTAGCGATGCATAGGCTATCATGCAGAACAGGACAATGCCGATTCCGAAGGCCTTCCAGGTATCTTGCTCGTGCAATACTCTCAGATCGATGCCCTCTGCCACGGGTTTCGGAGACATCTGCCTCTTTTGACACCGGCGGGACCATGATGTTCGATTGTAACCAATCTTATCCGCAGGAGATTGCTGGCAAATAGGCCGGGCTCGTGGTCTAGGGGTTATGACGTCGCCTTCACATGGCGAAGATCGCAGGTTCAATTCCTGCCGAGCCCACCATCAACCAAATCCGCCAGTAGGGATGATGCTCCTATTCGCAGTCGGCCACTACCTGAGATTGACCCGTCCTCTTCATTCACCAAGGCAATCAGCCTCTCCGCATCCCTCCTCTTCGAGATGCCTCCCGACATCTTCACTCCGGGCTCCCCTTCAAAGGAAAGGCAATGCCTACTGACCTCTTCGGCCAGGATGGTAGCCGTCTCGTCACTACATCCACCCCTCTGCCCCGTACACGATTTTACGAAGTCGGCTCCAGTCGACAGAGCCATCCTAGTCGCCGCCCTGAGTTGGCGTTCCCCCAGCAATGGGGCTTCGAGAATAACCTTCAGGATGCGTCCTTGGGCTGCCTCTCGCATGGCAATCAGCTTGGCCAACTCCAATTCTCCCGGGAATGAGTTATCGTCCCTTGGCTCCAATACGCAGTCTATCTCATCCGCCCCCTTGGATACGGCGTCTTCCACAGCATCGAAGATCTCCGCCGGGGAATCGCTACCCCGGGGGAAGCCCCCTGCAACCAAGGCCATCGAAATCCCCTCTTCTAGGTGATCTCTCACAAATCCAGCGTGCCTTGGGAATACGCAGACTGCCGCGGTTCGATGCTTGTTCGCCTGTTCACAGACCTTGGCCAAATCACTCTCGCTAGCATCCATCCTCAATAGCGTCAAATCTAGCAGATCGAGGATTTTCCTCGTTTTCATGGAGTCACTCATCCGTGGCGACTCTCGAATCCTGTCATGAATGAAGCGAGGGCCTCCACACTCTCGACGGGGCATCCATTGTACAGGCTGGCCCTGATTCCTCCAATGTAACGGTGCCCCTTCAGACCACCCATCTCGTTTTCCGTCGCTTCTGCGAGGAAAGTCGGCTCGAGGCTCTCCTCAGCGAGATTCCATGTGACATTCATCATCGATCTGGAGCCTTCTTCCGCATGGGGGCTCCAGAATTCACTTCCGTCCAGCACGCTATAAAGCATCTCGGACTTTACCTTGTTCCTCTGGATGGCGCCTTCCAGGCCGCCATTCCTCTCGACCCAGGAGAGCATCCTGTCCAAGACGAAGATTCCGTAGGTGTTGGGCGTGTTGAGCATCGACCTCTTGGAGAGGTGGATGTGGTAATCCATCATGGTCGGAAGTCCCTCCTTCCTTCTGCTGGCAGCCCAGGGAGAGAGGATGACCACCGTCACGCCACTGGGCCCGAGATTCTTCTGGGCCCCCGCGTAGATCAGGTCATGCTCCGAAACGTCTAGAGGCGCCCCACAGATATCCGAGCTGGCATCTACGACTCTGGGCTTCCCCCCACTATCTGGGAGGTGATGGAACTGGGTTCCGAAGAGCGTGTTGTTGGAAGTGTAGTGGAGGTACGCGGCATCCTCTCGGATCGAGTAGTCCCCGTCATTCGGAACGGTCTTGAAATCATTATCGGAGCCATCCCAGACCGCATTCCCGTCTCCGATTCTGTTTGCCTCAGCCAGGGCCTTCTTGGCCCAAATGCCAGTCACTAGGAAGTCCGCCATGCCATTTTGACTCATGAGGTTCAGTGCAGTCATGTAGAACTGGGTCGTTGCGCCCCCTTGGAGGAATAGAATCTCGTAGTCTTCGGGGATTGCAAGTATCCTCCTCATCCTGTCCATGGCTGAGTCAATCACTTCTTGGAATACCGAGCTCCTGTGGGAGACTTCCATCACTCCAACGCCACTGCCGTTCATATTGGGCAGCGATTCTGCAACCTCAGTCACCACTTCGAGAGGGAGAACGGCGGGGCCACCCCCAAAGTTGTGAATGCGACCCAAGGCCCCCACGTCCGCGTGGAGTTGCGGGCGGTCTTTGAGTCCATCGGAGCAGCAATAGGGTTCATTTCTCTTTGTCAAGCCGGAGGTTTGTGCTACGCATTGGTCTGGTAATGCTTCAGGGGGCCCGTCACTCCCATATTTCCGCTCTCGAGAGGGCATCCAGAGAGACTGGAATCAACATCGAGGTGCACGAACTTAGGAAGGCCTCGGACCTCGGCTCCGTCGAACTGCATGCTATTGTGATGCCCGGAGGTGAGTCGACAACCATGAGGCTAACGGGAAACGATGCAATTTCCGCCCTCCTGCCTGCTATTTTCGAGTGGATAAGGGAGGACCAGAGACGACCGGTTCTGGGTACTTGCGCTGGAGCGATTCTCCTTGCAGAGCCCGGCGATGGGGGTGGACCCCTGATTGACGCTTCCGTCGAGAGGAACGGTTTTGGGTCACAAGCCGACTCATTCCAATCCGAGATCGAGGCCATTGCTCTAGGCAGGGAATTCCCCGGCGTCTTCATCCGAGCACCTCGATTCGTCGAAACTGGTGACGGTGCACAGATAATGGCGAAACTGGGTGACGAGGTTGTGGGGGTCCGGACTCAGAATCGGATGGCACTCACTTTCCACCCAGAGCTGTCGCAGGATTCTGGCTTCCACGAATGGCTTCTGGAGACGGCAGCCGAACAATGGGTGGAGGCGTAGATGTTCTCACTCCCACAGGTCCCAGATCTAGCCGAGGCACCCGACCTCTCTGACACGGAGGGTTGCATCCAGTGCCAGATGGGGAGCAAGCTAGTTCTGTTCATCACTGGAAACTGCCACTGGCAATGCGACTATTGCCCCCTCTCTGAGACTCGGCGCGACGTCGACTGGATGTTCGCCAACGAGAGGAGGTGCGAGACTTTCGATGAGGTCATAGAAGAGGCTCGCGCTATGAGGGCCACTGGAGCCGGGATTACCGGCGGCGATCCTCTGATGGCGAAGGAACGCACGCTAGAGGGAATATCTAGACTCAAGTCCGAGTTCGGATCCGGATTCCATCTACATATGTACACCAGCATACCCTTCCGACCGGAAGTGGCCAGTGAATTTGCCGATGCAGGTCTGGACGAGATCCGATTCCATCTGCTCGGACTGGATTCGGAGAGGTACCGATTGACGATTTCGGCATGCGCCGAGGCGGGCATCCTCACTGGGGTGGAGATTCCCTGCGAGCCAGACAAGAGGGATGAGCTTCTCGCACTACTTGACGACCTCCGGACTTTCGACATCTCCTTTCTCAATGTGAACGAGCTCGAGATCACGGTCGGAAACCACGATAACATGGAGTTGAGGGGATTCAACCTCTCCACTGAGATAACTGCCGGGGCTGCTGGCTCGAACGAGCTGGCTTACGAAATGAAGTCTCGAGTGATGGCCGCTGAGCAGGGCCTTCCGGACCACTCCGACGGAATTACTCGCGAACCCTATGGCTTCCACCTGAAGTTCTGCACATCTGTATTCAAGGACGCAGGGCAGCTAAGGAGACGCTTTCTCAGGAGAGGTGAGTCTGTCATCGCTCCTCATGAGGTCCTCACGGAGGATGGCACGCTGATCTTCGGAGCCATTGATGCTGATTCCGATTCCAAGGACGATTGGATGGACGAACTCGTTGATGAGACGGGCCTGCCTCGTAGATTCCTCCTGTGGGACGAGCAGAATGAAAGAATCGAGATGCCTCTAGTTGTAGCCGAGGACATAGCTGGGGAAATCGAAGACCCTGTCTTCATGGTTGAGGTCCTCCCCACTCACGAAAGGCTAGAGGTCACCATGGTCTGTCTGAATACCCCTGAGAACAATGGGTTTGGTTCGGAATGAAGAACTCTGGTCATCGTTTGGGGGCATCGGGCACCCTCACAGAGAACACCATAGAGGGATTAATGAGATCCACCGGAAATCCTTCGAGGGGTGACTTTAGGTATTGGGAGTTCGACATCCGGGAGTCTTCCGACGGCATCATCTTTGTTTTCCATGATGACACTATCACGGTGAATGGGTCACCTTCCGACACATCCGAAATGACATTCTCTGAGATCAGGGAGGCGGGGCTGCAGAAAGGAATCTCCATCCCACTTTTCTCGGAGGTCTGCGATCAGCTCGGGGATCGGGAAGAGCTAGTGATGGTGGAAATCAAGCATCTGGAGACCGAGCAGGCGCGGTCAGAAGTTTTGGGCACAATCTCGAAGATGGCCAATTCGAAGGCGATGGCAACCCCAATCAGGTTTGCCAAGAGCTTCCCCGATGATGTCCGCAACGAGTGGGGTTCGAGGTTCGAGTCAGCGGGTGTTGAACTAGTTCGAGTAGGTCGACGCAGAGTGAATCTGTTTCATGCCTGCAAGACTAGGAAGGGATGGTTTTTCGCACAACCAAGATGGTTGTTTGGCCTCTGAACACTCCTCAAGTTGATATGTCCCCGACTTCCAATTGGTGTCGTGCCGGTTAGGAAGCCAGACTCGGAGAACTCTAAGGTCAACCCATACCGGAGACTATCTGCATCCCAGGTCAATGCATGGAAGAAATGCCCCAGACTGTGGTACTACGGATGGATGATCCGCCTCAAGTCTCCCTTGCCACCTCAGATTTTGAGGGGTAATGCAGTCGAAGAATGCGTCTGCCGGGTCCTTCGGGAGTCACCGACTCTGGTGGCCAGAGACTCCCGTTCCTCAATGACCACTCCCCTGACCGATGATGGCTCTCCGGACTGGGACAATCAGGACTTCTGGGTCGGTCCTGGGCTCAGCCCTCTGCCTGGAGAACCGATCCCAAACGACAGGGAATCTTTCCATGCATGGGCTACTTCTAGGGCGGATGTACACTTCGACCGATGTTGGGAGTCTGCGATTAGTGACTGGAAGTCTAGCCCAAATCGGGTCGGCTCCGCAGAAGAAGTTGACAAAGAAGAGGGGAGGCAGATGGTCGAATCGGCAATCTCTCTGCACTTGGATCAAGTGCAGGAATGCATTGACTCCAGTGGAGGTCCCGGCATCGATGAATGGAGATCAGGGCACCGGAACTACTGGCCAGCACCCGATGGTTTTCCCCGAGAGTGGGAAAATCCACACCCAGCAGCCGGTAGCGGTCCGATAACATGGGCCGAGGCATGGGAGGTCGCTAGGCCATGGTTCGTCGACCCAGATGCCAAGTCGTTCACCCAGACCAGTGCACATCCCGGTGAATGGTTTCAAGGAGAGTACGATCTCGTCTACCGTTGGTCCGGGAATCCCACTATCGTCGATCTGAAGGCCTCAGTGGGGAAGGGTGACAGATCGGGCGACTATCTGGATCAACTCAGGATGTACGGCTGGCTGTGGTGGGAGACCCATGCTAGGGAAGAGATGGTCGAGGGGCTCGAGATTTGGTACCTGGGAACTGGCACGGTGAAACAAGTAAACCTTCTAACAGAGGAGGAGATGGACTCTCTGAACGACGAGCTAGAGGAACTCTACAACCAGATTCACGCCCAAGATCCAGATATCTCAATGTGCCCTCCCGAACCATCACCACTGCGATTCTTCGACCGGGGCGGGATACCTGCCAAGACCAAAACCCATCCTAACGAGAGAGCGCGATGTGTTCGTTGCGACTACAGGGGCATCTGCGAGGGCTCGGATTACGAGTTGAACCTCCCCCTGGAGAGCAGGATCGAGAAATTCGGGCATGCATGGCCAGTGACTTCCATCGGAGAGATAGTCACCAGGACTAGCATCGTCGGCGACGTCGTCGGCCTACAAGGCCCAGAACTTCTGGATGACGGATCAATTAGCCTCCAGTTTACCCTCCAGGATGGTTATGACAGAGCACGCGTCAGACCCTCCAGGCAGGGCAATCCACGTAACGTCACCAGAGGGATCTCCGAAGGCTCCCGTGTACGAGTGGATGAGGGGATGCCATCCATCTGGAGGGGCCAGCTACAGTTCGATTTGGACGAAAGATCGTCGGTATCCATTGCAACGGAGGATGATGTCGCCCCCGTGGTCGAGGTGGAGACCAGGGTCAGCGTAGTGGGCCGAGTGTGGTCCATCGATGCCTATCCAGATGGGGCCAACGTACGCCGTTGGTCAATCACTCTGATGGACAAGACGGGCACGGCCGCCTCCGTTGCCTTCAAGCAGTTCATCCCAGTATCGGCCGCTGCCATCTGCCGAGGGGATGAGATTGCAATACTGAACGGCGAGGTCGGCGAATGGGCCGGTAGGCCGCAGGTTCGGATTGGTCCGGGTGCCCGTGTAGTTATTCTCAGGCACTCCGAGGACACCACTGACTTCTAATTCCTACTGACTTCCCTTCGGGAGGAATGGGATCATCTGAGTCGCGAGTGCCTGGATGTTCCTAGTCTGAATCCAAACTGACCCAGAACCATTGAAGTCCAGGGTGAAACCCTCTCCCCCGAACAGGAAGGAACCGAGCCCCTTTACTTTAGAGATATTGTAATGGAGACCCTCTGTGAATGCCACCACATGGCCGTTATCGATCTTGATGGGCTTGTCTGGCGTTACTTCGTACTTCTTCATAGCACCGTATGACGTGTAGAAGACCTTGCCCGGGACTTCAGATGCCTCAGCCCTCAGGAAGAAGAACCCCTCTCTCGAAAAGAGGGCCTTCGAGCCCTGGAACTTTGTCGAGGTTTCCACGTTGATGGTAGAAGCCATGAATGCCCCTCCTTGCATGTAGAAAGCCTGACCCGGAGCAAGGTCAAACGTCTCGATATCCCCTGGGGCAGATGGTGCCATGGCGAGCCATCCTCCTGATGGGCTAGCAGTGTACGTGTTAACGAAGAAGGACTCACCGCCAAGCGCGCTCCTGACCATGCTCTTCATGAATCCACCAAGGCCCCCGCCACTTCCCATCCCAGTCTTCATCTCCATCCCCTCAGACTGGGCAACCATGGCTCCAGGCTCGACTTTAATTTGCTCTCCCGGTGAGAGATTTGCAGTCATTAGCGTAAATGCAGGTCCGTATTCGCTTTCGATTTCCATGGGTATCTGACAAAAGAAATCTCTATAATCTTTTTTGAGATCACACCAAAGAAAGAATAGACATCTGTCGGTGGCCTTTCTATGCCCTTCGATGAGGACACTAACAGAATCGGCAATCCCACCCAATCAAACACTATTGTTTTGGTCATTACCATAGTTTTCTTTGCCATCGTTTTTGCCATCGATATATTCGCCGCCCCATTACACTACGAGCAGTGGCAAACAAAGAACTGGGACCGCACTCAGGGCACCGTCGAGAAGATCTACATCTGGGAGACCTGCGGTGACGATGGGTGTTCCTCTAGGCTGGAAGTCGATTACAGTTACGAGGTCGATGACACGGTCTACCGAAGCGACCAGCTTTCACTAGTAGACTGGGAGGACTCCAGTGACTCCAGCCTTGAGTGGAAGGAGGACTTCGAGAGGAAGCACCCAAAGGGATCTTCCATAGATGTGTTCGTCGACCCCAATGACTCCGACAGAAGCGTCCTAATCACCGGTTTCTCCATCGGTTCAGGTGCATTCACCAACATCGCAATTCTCTCGTGCTTCAACCTCGTGGCGATATTTATGATCGGTGCAAGGATCGCAATGAGAGGTACCATGCTGGAGGGGATCGGCATTCACCTCGAGGATCCAGAAGAGCCACCGGCGGAATACTCGAAGGAGCCAGACGACGAAGGGCCAGAAACCACCGAGGAACCATCCGAAGAGGTAGGCTGGTGGGAAGGGGATGATGGCGCCGAGAGAGGGATTTGAACCCCCGCGTCCAATGGACAGTGGATTTCGAATCCACCGCAATACCGGGCTATGCGATCTCGGCAGCGAAACGGCCACCTGCGAATCAGACATAAGGCTGACCCGACCTCATGCCCTTCGTGATCATTCGAGTTGAGCATCTGGGAGAGTCCGTCCAAGTCGAATCAAGCAAGCCCATTTCGGTCAACGAGATCCTTGAGAAGATGGGCGTCCTCCCATCTACCGTCCTCGCAGTCCACGGGGAGACAATCGTCCCCCATACTTCGATTATCAAGGGTGACACAACGCTAGAGTTGGTGGTGGTATCGTCAGGCGGTTGAGAAGTCACCTCTGACGAACTTGATGTACCTCTGCTCCTCGTTCTCCTCGAACGGATGCTGCCCCATGTTCTGTTGGTAGGCAATCCCCATCCACGAGCCATCTGGACTCAGGACGGTCTCAAAGAAGTCGTGCAGCGCATGGACGTCACCGGACTGCTCCTCGTAACCAGTGACCACATGCAATGGCTCCTGGTCTGCAATCGTAAAATCCCAGCTGTCTCCCTCTTCTGGTGATTGCAGTGCACCTGCGTACAGGAACCATTCCTCTCCTTCCACGTAGTCGCCATCCAGGTCCCCATCATCGAAGTCCAGACCGTAGAATGCCAGTGAGACCATGTCGCCATCGCTGATGCTGACGAACGGGTACATCTGGATCCCATTGATGTGAGAGACGTTCCACGTGGACCAGTTCGTCCCGTGGTCGTATGAGATGGCGAACCTGATTTCCCATGGACCTGTGCTTCCGTTCGGGCAGTCGGCCCACACAACTGCAACGGTGCCTCCCTCGTTGTTGTTCACCACTGGGTACCCCTCGGGACAGTTCCCCTCCCTCGGTCCGACGTCTATTGGGGGGTCCCATGTGCCATCGCCGAAACCCGTTCCTCTGCCATACTCATCGCTGATTCTGACTATGACGGTACCCGATTGGGTGTCCGCATTCTCCTGGGCTATGTAGACGTACGATCCATGCCTCTGGCTGGCAATCGTGCTCCACCCACCAGGTACCGAGTAGCACTGTGAGAATGTGTTCCCACCATCCTCAGAGTGGTAGTACCAGTACCTCCCAGAGTCGCCAGTGCATTCGGGGGGGGATGCGCCAGAGTTGCCGAGGTAGTGAATGATGCCATCTCCCTGGGCCGCGACCCAGGGTCGGTCATCCGCTGCCATGGTGTTCATTCTCTGACAGATACCTGTGGAGTATTCCGTACCATGGTCTTCCAGAGTGTGCCACCAGTTGTCTTCCAGAGTAGTGTCTAGATAGTACACAGTGTCCATCGCGTCTACGGAGATATCACCCTCGTCCCCTAGGCACTCCGAACCTCCGGCTAGGTAGTTTGCGAAGAGCATGTTTCCAGGTGTCGGCTCGAAATTCTCCCCATGCCCCCAGGTGGTACCATTGTCGTATGAGGCCCAGAACCAAGATGCCCAGTAGTCCCAAGTCGTCTCCCTCTCATCCGTGCAGGCCCACCAAGGTCCCGGGTCATCGGGATCTAAGATTATCGGGATCGGGGAATCCTCTCCCCCCCATCTCAGGTCCTTGTGTGCCGTGATGAACATGTTCCCATTGCTGGTGATTGAGATGCTAGGCTCGTATCCGATTCCAAATTCAGGCAAGTCCTGCCCGTTGCTCTCGTCAATGCATTCCTCGTGCCTGGGCATGTATACGCTTTGATTCCACACGGCAACGACGTTCCTGCTATCTTCACCGCCGCTAGATCCGGATTTGGGCGATGCCACAATCGATTGGAATGCTGCGATGATGAGTATCGCAACTACCAAAATGGCTGCCGAGCCAGATTTGTACATCATCAGAATTCGGCGACCCGCAGGCTCGCCGACAATCTCCGCATCGATAGGGCCCCGCTCGACCATAACATCGAGACGAGGCGACCCCTATTCACGCTGACCCAGTGTTATTGTTGCTTGGCCCGCTTTCTGGCCGCCTTCCGCCTTCGGAGCTTCTTCTTTCGCCACTTCCAGCGTTGCTTCCCCTGTTTCTTCCAAGCACGGGAACCTCTCTTCACTGTGAATCACACTCCAGTTTGCGAGTCCTTCCGACCTGCCTCGCGTATATGAGCGATTCGTGATACATATCTAGATTAGATGGCGGGCAATACAGGATTCGAATTTGTGACACGAGTCGGGGATCTCGTTTCCGAAGTAGCCACGACCGCACTCGACGCCGGAGACATTAGCTCGGTGCGCTGTGTCCTCAGTCTTCTCTCTCGCTTGGGGGTGCGTCGACTACATTTCACCAACATGGACCCCTAGTAGCGTCAAAGTATCCTCACGGCTGATCAAAACTCCTGACTGGCGTGGAAGTGGGGGCATTGCCTGATGATCCCATTGCTTTCGATGCCCATTCCTTGGGCTCGTTCTTCTTCTCCTTCTTCCATGCCCGGTAGCAGGGCTTGCACAGGGACACCTTGCGTACCTTGCGGGAAACTCCCGAAACTCCCCATACCTCCACTGCCCGGTCATAAGCCATCTTGCGGCCCCCGATCTTCTTGTCGGCCCAGTTGTCGCATTCGATGATGTCGCATCTGATCTTGCCCTCGTACTCCTCGGAATCTCCGTCCTCTGAGGTGACTTTGTCCTCGTCCGTGTCTCCGCGGCGCTTTCGGGCCCTCGACTTGAATCCCATGGGGTCTCCACCCCGGAGTTAGGCATTGATGTTGTCGTTGATGTTGATGGCTCAACCGAAATAATCGGAGCATCGGTTTCGCTTCTCGATGAGGCTATCGCGAAGGGAATGGTGGTGGGCAATACAGGATTCGAACCCGTGTCACCGGCTTAGAAGGCCAGCATGATATCCAGACTACACCAATCGCCCGTGACCCTCTCCGGGGGTCTCACTTAGATGAACCCTCACTTCGTCTCAAACCTGCTTGCGCACTTCGGGCACCGTGTTGGCCTTGTCACTCTCCTTCTTTCCCAAGCGTGACCGCATTTGCCACATATCCACTGCTCCTCGGGGAGTCCTTCCAGCACTTGTTCACGTAGCCTCATCAGGACAGGGGAGTCCCTTAGTTTGGGAGCAGGGGCAACCTTGCCAACTATCTCTGCATGCAAACCATCGTGATCCAGAAGTCCAGCAGCATGTAGAAGTTCATGCGCCAGAGTGTGGCGGAATAGTGCGGAGTCATTGGTCAATATTGGGTTCATGGCAATGGTTACCGGGCCCCGGGGCACACCGAGCCTTCGCCTCCGGTAGATCTCGTGATGGTCGCATTCGAATTTTGTGAAACCCAGCCTCGACTCATCCTCCTCGAGCCACTTCAGTTCCAAATCTCTCCCGAGGTGTTTGACGAAAGGCGCATCTTCCCCCTCCAACTCCTTAACCAGGTCTTCCAGTAATCCATCCGGGATCGCGGGCACGCTCCCGTCCTCTTCCTCGCGTGACACATCAACCACTCCCCCACGTCCCCCTTAAATGAGCGTCGCAGTTCGTCTGCCCACTGGGCGTGTGGCGCAGCTTGGAAGCGCGCTTCCTTGGCATGGAAGAGGCCCCGAGTTCAAATCTCGGCACGTCCACCAGTAATCTCCGATTCTGAGAGAAAGGGCTCAACAATCAGTTTCTTTAGGTTATTATTGACTATCAATCCACTATCAATCCATCAGAATGGCCAAAAGGTCCAATTTATAGGGTGATACTAAATACAGACCTTAGTCTCAGTAGAGCGATGAAAGCTAAAGCAAACGCTCTTCTTTTATGCACACTAATGATTGCATCGACCCTAGCGGGATGCGCTGGGGACGATGTGGAAAGGACGCTGACACAAGCTGACTGCGACGCAATCGGAGACGGTTACACGCTAGACAGCGGCAACAACGCATGTGTCCTGACTGTAACCGAAACTGTGACTGAGACCGTAACGGAGACCGTAACGGAGACCGTAACGGAGACTGTAGTAAAGGTTCCAGGATGTACCGACATGGCAGCAAACAACTACGATGCTGCTGCAGAGGAAAACGACAACTCCTGTGAATACGGAATGACACAGGCAGCCATCATGTCTGCCTATTCTGCAGGAACCATGGACTTCGGTAACGCCTCATACGAGCTTGAGAAGTCCAGAAAGTGTCGTGAGCAGGGATCAAACAACCCCTGCGAGGTTGTTGAGATGTCCATTGGTGATGCCTCGACAATCGACCCTCACGACGCCTACGACTCAGCTTCTGGTGACGTGATAGAACAGGTCTACGACACTCTGTACAGGTATGCTGGCGATGGCACGGGTAACGCCATCATCGAGCCAAGGCTCGCAACAGGATTCACTGTCAGTGCTGATAGCCTAACCTACACCTTCACTCTACGTGACGATGTTTACTTCAGCAACGGTGACAAGATGGAGGCCTCCGACGTCGTCTACTCATGGTGCCGTGTTCTAGGATACGGATCCCCTGACAGCCACGTTGGATGGATTCTGGAGCAGAGCTTCGACTGCAACGATGCAGATGGAAACCACGATGACAACGGTGGACTAAACCTCACGGCTATCAGCTCCACCTCTTTCTCCGTGACCCTGTTCGCACCATCGTCTGCGTTCATCTCTACCATCGCCTACACTGTGGGCGCAGTGATTAACGCTGACCTTTGCGAGGCTAACCGAGTTATCGAGTTGGATACTGACGGAAACGTCACCTCCGATGACTACTGCCATGCTTGGATGGACGAGGCACCATTCGGCGCTGGAACCAACGCTTACCTGGTGCAGTCATGGGTCCGTGAGGACAGACTTGTCCTCGTACCAAACTGGATGTACTGGGAGAGCGGCGACTACAACATCAACCGCCACACTGTCTCGATAGTCACTGAGGCATCGACGAGGCTACTGGCCTTCACCGATGGCGAGGTCGACTTCGGCAGCATCAACATCGAGGATCTGGTCAACTTCTGCTACATCGACGAGAACAGCAACGGGGCACTAGACTCCGGAGAGGATTCAGCACTCGACGACAAGCCGAACGTAGCCAGCAAAGATGGGTACATCTGCTCCTACAGGGAGACCTTCACAACAACCCTAGCAGCCTTCAACCTAAACCCGAACGCTCTAGACGCTGGTGAGGACACCTCCAACACGGACGCAAACTCGTCACTCGTGCTGAACCACGATTCGAACGCAGATGGCACCATGGACATGAACGTCATGGAGACGGCTGCTCTGCGAGAGGCGATCTCGTACGCATTCGACTACGAGACGCACCGAAGGGAGACCTACGACAACTCGTTGGCCCCACAGTACGGACCGATTCCAACCGGTTTCCTGTATGCTGACACTCAGACCGAGACCTTCACCTACGATCTGACAAACGCCGAGGCAATACTGGAGGCTGCAGGATTCATCCGCCAGTACGACTGCACTTCGCTATCCGTCAGTGGCACACCCGATGTGGTCGCCGTAGGTGACAGGACAGGCAACGAGTGCCGCCTTCCGAACGTTCTACGTGTCATGGCCAATGAGGGGAACGACTACCGAATTGCTATGGCAGGCCAGATCGCAGAGGCTCTGGGCACCATCGGAGTCGCCACTGAGGGTGACGCAAAGCCATGGGCCGAGTACCTGACGATGTACTACACAAAGACCTGGGACATCCGCTTCAGCGGATGGGCACCTGATTACTTGGACCCTGACAACTATTGGTCACCGTTCGCGGGCGGCGACTCCATTGGCGGAGACGCCTATGGTACCGGATACGAGAACTCGGCAGTCAACGCCGCCCTCGTAATCGGCAGGACCTCTCAGGACGACGCTACGCGCGAGCAGGCGTACGTCGACGCCTTCGCAGCATGGACCGATGATCCGAACATGATCATCATCGGACAGTACAACGGAATCGGCGTAAAGCACGACGATGTCTGCAGCCCACCATACGCTGCTATCGGGTCGGCCCACTGGTTCGACTACGACAAGCTGCCAATGGTCGACGGCGCACTAGTCGGCTCCTGCTAGGAAAGCCTAGCTTAGAGTAACGTAAGGCCGGCGGCGGGCTCCTACGGGAGCCCGCCGTCGAGCCGAATCAAATTCATCGCAAACCTGTTTTGAACATGGTGTGCGGCAACTGTCATAGGGCGGTGTCCGGACCGGCGCCGGGGAGTCAACATGAAGCTGCACGAGTTCGTCGTCCGACGCTTGCTTCTGCTAATCCCAGTAATTGTGGGAGTGGTAATTTTCACATTCTCCGTTGCTCATCTGATTCCCGCTGATCCTGCTGCAACGCAATGCGGCGACAAGTGCGGCATCATCATCGATTACACCGATGATGGCGAGCCTATCACTGCATATCAGGCCAATAGGGAGAGGCTGGGGATGAACGAAGGTGTAGACGTGCAGTTCAAGAAATACGTAACCCGGCTGTTCGAAGGGGATTGGGGGGAGTCTGAGACTTACAACAGACCAGTCTTGGATGTCGTCAAGGATGCCGCCCCGATTACCCTGGAGATGTCCTTCTTCGCTCTGATGATAGCCTACCCGGTGGGCATCACCCTGGGTATCCTCAGTGCAGTGAGGCAGGATAAGATGTTCGACCACGTCATGAGATTCTTCGGAATCGCCTTCGTCAGCCTCCCCATCTTCTGGTTCGCCATGATGCTTCAGCTATACTTCGCAACCGGTTCCGCGATGGGCGGGGTGTGCGATCCGATCTTCGGCACCGATGGCGGTTGCTTTCCAGTCTATGGCAGGCACGATACGGGCTTCACGTATCCCGAAGATGGATTCGTGTGGTTCTTCCCTGAAGGTGGCACTGGGTTCCACTTGGTCGATAGCTGGTTTGTGTCTGATGCGAAGCTTTCCACCATACCTGACGAGTGGAATACTAGATGGCTACTCTTCAAGGACACCTTGCTCCATCTAGCCCTTCCTTGCATCGCACTCGGCGTCTCGTCAGCTGGATCTCTCCTGAGGTACATGAGGGCCAGCCTGCTAGAGGTTCTGCACGAGGACTACGTCAGGACTGCGCGCGCGAAGGGACTAGCCGAATCCAGAGTGATCCTGGTTCACGCTTGCAGGAACGCATTGGTCCCCATTGTCACTATCCTTGGATTCTCCATCGGAGGTGCCATCGGGGGGGCGGTCCTGACCGAGACAATCTTCGCTTTCAACGGGATGGGGAGGGTCGCAGTGACGTCGATCACTTCCATCGACTACACGGTAATCATGGGCGTGACCCTCGTTACATCGATAATCTTCCTCCTTTCGAACCTCATAGTCGACATCACGTACGCCATAATTGATCCAAGGGTGAGGTTAGAATGAGGAGTTGGGACGATGGGAAAGGGGATCGCAAGGAGAGCCTCAGGAGGCTAAGGCAGGCACTTTCCCAGTCTAGGAGCGATTTGTGGAGGGGATGGAAGGTCTATCGCCGATCTCTTTTGGCAGTAGCCGGGCTAATAATGGTCATTTTCGTTACAACGATCTCAATATTCGCTGATGAAATAGCCGTCGAGCACCCATACAGGAACCTCCAGGACACCGAGGATGAGTGGGTCATTGACTGGGAGCCGAGGATGAAGGAACCCCGCTCCGAGGAGTGCGATTGGCACGAGCAGAAGATTATCACTAACACCAGGTCGAAGTTTTTCTTGGAAGAGGTCGTAGCGGAGTCGCACAACAAGGTCGGAGAGGATAATAGATACTACAAAGACACCCTCTCAGTCATCCGAATTATCAAGATTGAGGACTCTAAGGGGTACGATCTGAACTCATCGTTGCTCTACATCGACCCGGCAAACTCGTCCATTCTGATACTGACTCCCGAGCTATACAACAACTCAACTCTGAACCTAGGGGTATGGGTGACTTACGAATTCAACAACGAAGCAATGCACCACTCATGGCTCCCAGATGGCTATGATGTTTGCATCTTCGGGACGACCGACACGGGACAGGACCTGTTCAGCAAGGTGCTTTACGGCTCTAGGGTGTCTCTGAAGATTGGCTTTACCGTCGCCACCCTTACTGTTACCATTGGCACTATTGTAGGTAGCATCAGTGGATACTATGGAGGTAGGGTGGACGAGGTTATAATGAGGTTTTGCGACATCTTCTTTGCCGTCCCCGGATTAATTCTGGCCATGGCTTTTGTAGCTGCTCTCGGTTCTGTCATGAGCCTAACCATCCCAGTCTGGTTCGGAGTCCTTGTTCCAATACTATTCCTGGTCACGGTCACGCAGTCTTACCTCCTGTCTACGGTTCTGGACGGCGATAGGATTAGCGATAGAACGATGAATATCGTCATGCAATACCGTGGCCCCCTTCTCTCCTTGCTCTGCTTCTTCTTCTTCGTCGGTTTACTGCCCGCTCCAGCCTGGCCTGAGTTCTTCGGGATTTCCGAGAGCCTCGGTTGGAGGCTCGGTGCCGCGCTTGGAATCATAGTGGTGATCGGGGCTATCACACTGGCAGATAGGAAGTTCATCCAGAACTGGGATTTCGAAGGAGCCAGTGAGAGACTCGCTGATTCGTTTGACTGGACCAACCCTTTGCGTTATCTATCTATCAGGACTCTGGCTATTTTCGTAGCCATAGTGGTCCTTTTTCGCTTCTCCAATGGCAGTGGAGACGAAATCGTCCTGATCAAGGACTTCGATAGACTTTGGAAGATCCAAGCTGCTCTGATTATCACCGGATGGCCCGGATACGCCAGGCTGATCAGGGGTCAAGTGCTCTACGTGAAGGAGATGAACTTCGTCGAAGCCGCCAGAAGCGTAGGGGCGCCTCCTGGACGGATAATGTTCAGGCACATCCTGCCAAACGCATGGGCCCCGTTGCTTGTTGCATTTACTCTCGATATAGGTGGGACGATACTTTCCGCATCCGGGTTATCGTTCATCGGACTCGGAGCCAACCCCGGTACGGCGGAGTGGGGAATCCTCGTCTCCGAGAGCCGTGACGATTTCCTGTACCACCCACACTTGATGCTATACCCCGGACTAGCGATAGCAGCAACAGTCCTCGGATTCAATCTACTTGGCGACGGCATTAGGGATGTGGCTGATCCAAAGAACAGGAGGTGAAGGTGTGTCGGAGAACTTGCTAGAAATTAGGGGCCTCAAAGTCCACTTCGACACCCTTGACGGCCCGGTAGAGGCGCTAAACTCAGTAGACTTGGATGTGAAAAGGAAGCAAGTCATGGGACTAGTCGGCGAGTCTGGATGTGGTAAATCAGTAACCTCCCTTGTCACCATCGGACTGGCCACCTGCGAGGTCGATGAGGGGAGCGTCAAGTACGAGGGCGAAGAGTTGGTTTTCCAAGAACCGGAATCTACCAAGCGCATCAAGAGGATTTCCAGCTCAATCGTCGTCATCTCCGTCCTGATGTCCATTTTCGGGTTCTTTTGGATGATCCTCATCAATCCCCTCCATGGTATGGACCTGTTTCTCGGTTCATTGCTCGTATCTGCTGCTGCATGGGGAGGGGGCTTCTACTATTCCTCGGACTCCCGCAAGCATGAGAGGTTCATGCGCTGGGTCCGGGGGAACGAGATAAGCATGATTTTCCAAGAGCCTATGACTGCATTGAATCCCCTTTACTCTGTCGAAAAGCAGATCTCAGAGGTGATGCGTGAGCATAACAGGCTCGTGGAACCAGAAACGCCAATGATGAACCGTATAGGGCAGGCACTCGTCAGTCCGTTCACTCTGTTCTACCGAACAATCGAGGCTAAACCGAAATCCACGACGTTGATTATCTCAATCTTGGCATTCGTCGTCGCAGCGCACCGTCTTGGTTTCGCCGAATCCGCGAAACCCCTCTCGCTCGCCTTCATTGCGGTTTTCCCCATTTACTACTTGATCACTTTCGGGACATCTGGTGAGGACATTGGTGGGGCTGAAAAAGCAATGCTGGGCCCAATGGAGGGAGAATTGAGCGCCGGCGTCACCATGGACCGAATCAACCCGATTTCCGGCACCAAGGAATCCGAGTACGTGAGCATGCCTGGCATCTTTGTCAATTCCTTATGGAAAGGGACGATTTACTCCATGCCTGGAGTCTTTGTGGGGGGTGCAGTCTCTCTCGTCGTCTATCTGATGCTATGGATGCCATTCTCTTCGCTAATGGGGTTGGCAGTTGTTTGCACACTCCTCGCACTCCCAGTGATAATTTATCTCGACTTCCTAAGGCTGGATCCAGCACATTCCCGACAGGTCAGTGAAATTCTCGAAGACGTCCGGATTCCCAATCCAGCGGAAGTCGTGAAGATGTACCCCCACGAACTCTCGGGAGGGATGCGTCAGAGGGTCATGATAGGGATGATGATGTCCTGCGAACCCAAGCTACTGATTGCGGATGAGCCCACTACCGCACTCGATGTGACAATCCAAGCGCAGATCCTCAAGTTGATGCGTGACCTTCGTGATGAGATGGAAACCTCGATACTCCTAATCACCCATGATCTTGGGGTGATAGCTGGGATGTGCGATGAGGTGACGGTGATGTACGCGGGAAGGGTGGTTGAGAGGGCATCTGTCGACGAACTCTTCGCAAACCCGTTACACGCCTACACAAGGGGGCTCATAGCATGCACCCCGAACATCGAATCCACTCGGAAGTCAATTCTTCCGGCCATCCCCGGGCAGGTTGCAAACCCATCCGATTTCGTCAATGGCTGCCGCTTCTGCCAGCGAATGGAGAGGACGGGCGAGACTGTGACAATCCGGCCAGAGATGATCGAGCATAGTGCTGGACACTGGGTCGAGGCATGCCCGATTTGTTTGGATGCCGATGAGGATAAGTGGGAGTGAGAAAATGTCAGATGAATTGCTTCTAGAGATAACCAATCTGAAGAAATGGTTCCCAATCAAGGAGGGGCTACTGTCGCAGACTAGGAGATATGTCAGGGCAGTTGACGGCGTCAGTCTGAATGTCACTCGTGGTGAGACACTCGGCATTGTCGGCGAGTCCGGATGCGGAAAGACTACCCTGGGAAGAGTCCTAATGGGGCTGATCCCAATCACAAGCGGTTCCGTTCGTTATTCGGGAGAGGACATCAGGAAGATCCCGAACAAGGAGATCAGACGAAAGATGCAGATAGTATTCCAAGACCCCGGTGGTTCGATGAATCCCAGGATGTCCGTTCGCTCAATCGTCGGCGAACCCCTGCTGGTGAATGGGATTTCCGATGGTGTCGATTTGACTCATAAGGTAGAAGAGCTCCTAGACTCTGTCGGTTTGAAGAGAGAACACATGACCAGATTTCCCCACGAGTTCTCAGGAGGACAGAAGCAGAGAATAGCCCTCGCAAGGGCTCTTTCTTTGAATCCAGAATTCATCTTGCTCGATGAGCCAACCAGTGCATTGGACGTCTCCGTACAGGCCCAGGTGCTGAACCTGCTGCAGAGTATACAGAGGAGCATGAATCTTACTTTTGTTTTCATCTCCCATGACCTAGCGGTCGTCCGCCATATCTCGGACAGGGTAGCAGTCATGTACCTGGGAAAGATTGTCGAGTTAGCCGATGCCGATGAGATTTATCGGAACCCAAGGCATGCATACACCAAGGTCCTAATCTCAGCCATCCCCAAGCCGGATCCGTCTGCCAAGAGAGATAGCATCCTAGTCGAGGGGGACGTGCCATCTCCTATCGACCCACCTCCGGGTTGTGCATTCGGTCATCGCTTGCAGCATCCAGAATGGGAGAAGAGCGTCGACATGGATCTCTCTCTCAGAGAGGTTTCTCCAGGACACTGGGTTCAACCGTGCCCCTGCTGCACCAAAGATCTCTCCGATCAGGTCATCGAGGAACTAGACCCAATTCAATCCAAGGGGAGTTCGGAAACTCCGGAATGAGCAAGAGGGGAATGAATGCCTAGGGACATCGATAGCCCCGATGACCGAGAGAAGCCACCGTTCTTCGACAGGAAGAAGGAGGCTGAGACATCATTCTGGCGTCTAAAGAGGGCATCAGACGGTTGGCGGGAGAATCGCTTGAAGAGGGTGATGGCACAAGAGGAGGAGAGCCTGTTGACCACCTTGGGAAGGGTGTCATACATCTGCGCCTGTCTATATTTTGATGGCGTGATTCTGACTGAAATACCAGTTTCAATGGGCAAGACCACCTTCTCGTGGTTCCTCTACTTTTTCGTTCTTGCAGTAGCATTCAGCCTACAGAGTCGCCTGTATAGCAGATGGTTCGTAGTAGACATCAGACAGATTGACTTCAATCGACCCCTATAGGGAATAGCTCTGAATCCACCCTCTCGAATTTCCTGAAAGAGGGGACGACCAATCCAGCCATGGTTGTGAGGAGCATGATCGAGACTGCGATTGCAAATGTGGTTATGATATTGGTCTCCTCGATCATCCAACCGCCCATTAGTGGAGAAAGGGGGATGAAGATCAATGAACCTATGGCATCCAGCGAGTTCACTCGTCCCCTTAGGTGCTGGTCAACGCTATCCGACATCGTGGTTCGCCAAATCACCCCCAAGGTCCCACCGAGAACTCCCTCTAGGAATACGAAAACGAGAATCAGCAGGAAGGGAATGGGCATCGCCCACATCAGCATGCACCAGGCCATCCCTCCAACGAAGACATAGAATACCAGTCCTCGAACTTCTTTCGAGACTGGCCTAATGCCTCCAATGACAGAGCCGATCATCGCCCCACCAGCCCCAATCGCACCGAAGATTCCGAACTCCTTTGCACCTAACCCATTGTTCTCGATGATGAATGGGATCCCAATCTCGATCGCAGATTCCCCAATGTGCCAAATCATGAACATCACGATTCCGGCAAATAACCACGGTTGGGTCTTCACGAAGGCCCATGCCTCCGAGATCTCTTCTCGAAGATCACCACTCTCTTCCCTGTCAACCGAGATCTCTGGGATGGTCAATAGGAGAAATCCGCTGAACACGAAAGTCAAAACATCTAGGATCAGACATGCCTCGATCCCCCAGGATGCAACTGAGAAACCTCCAATCAGAGGTCCGAGCATCCATGCTCCAGTCATAGCCACTCCTCTGATGGCATTGGCTTGGGGCAGTAACTCCTCTTCAACTAGGTCTGGAACCAGTGCCCCTATCGCTGGAATCGAGAATGCCCCCGCACCTCCGGTGAAGAAAGCAACAACCAGTAGTGTTTTGATTTCTCCAAATCCAACTGCTAGGACGATTACTCCCAAGGTGACCATAAGAGCCTGGGCAAAATCTGCTACTAGTGCCACCGTTCTTCTCGGCATCCGGTCAACTACCATCCCACCATATAGGAGCAGGGGGAGGTGGCCGAGGAAATATGCAGTGAATATCATCCCGTATGCCTTTGGCCCACCGATTTGCGACACTGTCCAACCCATCCCAATAATGAAAATCGAGGTTCCAAGCTGGTTGACGCCATTGCCGATGACCAGTTTCCTGAAATCAGGGATCGCCCATGCATCCGACATCCCCATGGAAACACCTCGCGACTCATCCTATTCAATGTCACATACCTAGGCCTAGAGGAAAATGTCCCTTGCGCAAGTGTTCAATTGAGCGGATTTTTCAACTCAGTACAATAATTATTACTCAAATGACAACTAATCTATAGAATAATAAAACAATTGTATAATAAATATTAATAATATAATGAAATCAGTCAGAATATTGAGATATTAATGTTCAAACGTTCAGACTATAAACTACCTTTACCCGGCAAAGGGATATGGCAACTAAGTCGAAATTAGAGTACATATGGCTGGATGGTTTTGAACCAACGCAGAGCTTGAGGAGCAAGACAATGGTGGAGACAGATTTCTCAGGGAAACTGGATGATTGTAAGATGTGGTCATTCGACGGCAGCTCCACTAAACAAGCTGAGGGTGCCTCATCAGATTGCCTCCTGAAGCCAGTAGCGATATATTCCGACCCAGATCGAATTAATGGATTTCTCGTGATGTGCGAGGTGTTCGGTGCCGATGGCACTCCGCACCCCACTAACGGTCGAGCCACTATTGAGGAGGATGACGTTGACTTCTGGTTCGGTTACGAACAGGAGTACTTCCTATGGGACCCCGAGACGAATCTCCCACTGGGATTCCCCAATGATGCAACAGGCCAAGGACAGTTCTACTGCTCTGTGGGTGCAGAGAACGCATACGGTAGAGAGGTTATCGAGACTCACCTAGACATGTGCCTTGAGGCGGGAATCAATGTCGAGGGGATTAATGCAGAAGTGGCTCCTGGGCAATGGGAGTTCCAGATCTTCGCCAAGGGAGCAAAGAATGCCGGAGACGAGGTTTGGGTCGCCAGGTACCTAGCAGAGAGGAACGCTGAGAAGTACGGACTTACGATAGAGTTGCACCCCAAGCCACTCGGGGCAACCGACTGGAATGGTTCTGGAATGCACGTCAACTTCTCCGACACCACTCTGAGGACTTGTGGCGACGAGGCGATATTCAACAAGGTCTGCGAGGAATTCGGAAAGAACATCAAGAAACATATGGATGTCTATGGTGCCCATAACGAACAGAGGCTAACCGGACTGCATGAGACGCAATCAATCCACGAGTTTTCCTATGGTGTTTCAGATAGAGGTGCCTCGATTAGGATTCCAATCGGAACAGTCGAAGATGGATGGTGCGGAAGGCTGGAAGACAGAAGGCCGTCTTCGAACGGAGATCCATACAAGATCGGAGCCATAGTGATATCCACAACCAAAGCCGCCTACAACATTCTCGAGCCCGAGGGAGAGGGTCTTCAGAGCCTCAGGGGACGCACTGAGGAAGTCACCGAGGACATCGATGAGTCTGAAACAGCACAAACTGAGGAGCAGGAGGAAGCCCCCCCAACCCTAGAGATCGAGTGATCTTTAGAGAGCAGATGAGGGATGACGTTGTCCTCAGTCTGCTTGAGGGCCAGCCCAACCTATAGCCTAGCTTCCGAGATTGCCTCCATCACGATTCCTTTCTGCTCTCAGCAATTGAAACTACCTCGTCAGCGCATCCCCATGACAAAGTGACTCCAGCACCCCCGTGGCCGTAGTTGTGGATGACTCGGACACCGTCAATATTCTCTTCTTCCAACCTAACTTCAGTTCTTGAAGGTCTCAGGCCGACTGCCCCTCCGATAATCTTGCTCCTATCCAATTCAGGCCAAATCGCCTCTACCTTGCTCAGGATCAAATCATTTTCCTCATCTCTAATTTCTAGATCCCAATCATCTACTTGCGCAGTACCTCCAAGGACGGTTACGTCACTCCTGGGAATGGTGTATGTCAGAGTCTCTGGTTGCTGATCAAAATGGCCTATCCCAGGGTCCTGGTCGATGAAAATGATTTGACCTCTTGCTGGTTTGATTTCCATGTCATCGCATAGCTCTCTTGCACCCAGTCCAACACAGTTCACAACGATATCTCCCTCCAGATCTTGTAGGTTTTTGACAAATCCTTGCTTGAATGTGCCCCCTTTCTCTTCGAACCTAGCATTCAGCCATGGCATATACAATGGCATCTCAATAACCGGTGCTCTGAACTCCCAACCGAAGACATACCCCTCGGGGATTTCCCCTTCTTCCAGGATTCTGAATGCGACTATGTCATCCTTCCATGGAGGCAGGTCAACAACCTCTCTCAGGTATTCTCGCCCATCCCTCATTTTCACGCCTGCTTCTGGAGCTCCCTCACAAAGCTCCTCGAGAACGCCATAGGTCACAATTCCCCAAGTGCCGGCTTTGTCTGCCGGTTTCACCAGAAAGGGATACCAAATTGCGGCGGCAACATCAGACACCGTCTCGGGGCTGAACTTGTCCGATACAATCTGAACATCATGGCCACTCTCTATGAGTCTAATTCCGGAAGATAGTCCAGATACTCCTGCTCCGACAATTGTGCAGTGCATGCCATCGGATATACGTCTGGCTTATGATTAGCGTCCAGAAAAAGACGCCACCATTCATCAGTCAATTTCTTGAGTTCCCCCTCCCTTCCATGTGCATGCCAAAGGTCAGGCGCCCGAAGAAGGGGTGGGCCGTCCCAAAGTCTCGGAAACCAAAGTCCATCCGATCCGCAGCCTCGAAAAAAAGGAGGCTCCCACGCTGTCCATCCTGCGGTCAATGGAGCATGAAGAGGGACGAAGTCAGAAGCGAGACTTTCTGTATCTCGTGCGGAGTAATCGGTTAATGCCAAACCCCAATATTACCCCCCGTCTTCCACGGGACGCCACAGTGATGAGGAATCGTACCGGATGCTTCGGGCATCGCGAGTGATGGGCGATCTGAGTGGCACCGGGTGAGAGCATGCAAGACGAGAGAGTATTCATCGATCAAATGGGTCGTATGTATCGGATTAAGCATCCAGAACCCCTAAGTGAGCCGCCTAGCAATCTCAGGATTGCAAGAACCAGCAAGCCTTGGGGAGTTTACCTCAGAATGTTGGGGACGGTAATCCCTGCGTTCTTCTTGATGTATGTGCTACATTTCCTAGTAATCGGAGCAATCAGCCTTGAACCCGGTTTGGTGCTAGTTTCTGGAATCTGCAGTGCACCTCTGGTTTTCTTGATCTTGAGTCTCCACAAACCACGGCTTGTCCACGTTCGTCTTGCGGTTTCAGACGCATCTGGTTCCGAAGCCCACGCACTTCCAGAAGGGGGATCTCTGAGAACCCCGATGAAGACAAAGCTAACTCGATTCTTAGTGAAAGACGACTCGATTCTGGATGTCCCCCCCAATAGGCAACTATGGGGGTTATTCGCTGCCGTTGTTTCGGCTGGAATAAGCATCTCGATATTGATGCTGACAGTTTCTGAAGTCGGAGGAGTCATCCTTTTCCTACTACTTGCGGTTCCAATCTGGTTCGTCGGGTTTTCCCTTCCCGTTCTGGCATGGTGGGGGACTTCGAACAAGTTACTGGGCCTGCCAACTAGGAGGAGGGATGCCGAGGCATGGCTGATGGCTGGAATGGCCTCTGCCTTCCCTGCCTCCATCTTCAATTCACTAATCGTCCCCGAGATTATTCCTTTCGAACCGGATCAATGGGCATACGAGTTTTTGCTCCTTGCAGCCGGAGCACCCTTCTGCGAGGAGATTTTCAAAGCAATGGCGGTTGCCTTGTTCCTCCCATATATCACAGGTCCCAAGCATGGCTTCCAAGTTGGTTTCACAGTAGGACTGGGATTCGCATTGATTGAGAACTTCCAATACATCGGAATCTCACTTCTTGACGGTGCACTCTCGGTCTCGATCACAATCTTGGTCAGGGGCATCGGATCGATTCCCGGACATGCGGTTTGGACTGCGATTTCGGGGACCGCAATTGGTTGGATGGCCACTGACAAGGAACTCAAAGCAAAACTCTCATGGAAGGCCAAATCAATGGCCATTTCCGCAATCGACATGGCAGAGGGAATAGGGATAGATACCGACGGAGATGGAGATCTCTCGGGATTCGACGGTTTTCACCCCACCCTTGAAGAGGCAATCAGCAAAGCATCCCTCGAAGAAATGGACGAAATCAATCCATGGATTATCCTTGGAAATGATACGGGGGTGGCAGAAACAGGACTCAAACTGGGAATAGAAGACTTCTCCCTAACTTACGAAAGGATTCCGGTTTCACAAACTCCGAGAGGAATTCAAACTCCAAAGAGAATTCCCGCGGCAATCGCCCTCTCAATAGTCGGGCACTCTTTCTGGAACGGCAGCTCATTCTTGTCATTCTATGCCCCAACGTGGCTCGGGATGGGAGAAGGAGGAGCGACATTGATTATGCTCTCATGGGTAATCTTTCTGATTTGTTCCGTTCTACTTGTTGCAAGAGGAGTAATCAGAGGTGTAAACTCTCTCGAGTAACCCAACTGCCTGAAAATTCGAACTAATCCCGAAAACTACTCCGAATCTTTCATGACCGCAGTTGTGAACGACAACTCGTCAATATGGTAGAACTCGGGGTCGATCTCGCCATCTCGCTTGCGCTTGTGTCAGGACTTCTGCTAATCTCTATGATGAAGGATCTCCTTGACAAAGGCGGACTATTGGCAGCCTTAGTCGTCGGTCTGACCATCTCTCTACTGGGGCATTGGACATGGTTGGTCGTCCTAATGACATTCCTAATAGTTGGCTCAATGGCAACCAAGTGGAGGTTTGATGAGAAGGCCCTAATCTCAGCCGAGGAAGCCAACGACGGAGTCAGGGGGTGGAAGAATGTCTTGGCTAATGGCGGAATTGCCAGTATCGTTGCCATCGGCCATTATTTAGTCGGCGGCCATGAATGGTCATACTTCCTTCTTTGTTCAGCAGTTTCCGTGGCTGCGTCGGATACACTAGCCTCGGAGATAGGCAGCCTGGATCCTAGGACTCGAATTATCACGACCTTGGAGGCAGTCCCTGCAGGGACGAACGGGGGGATGTCGCCAACTGGGACTTTGGCCGCCTTCTACGGCGCCCTCCTAATCGCCGTAGTTTCCTCGATAATGGGTGCAATTAACGGAGACAGGTTACCACTTGAAATCTTCTTCCCGGCAGTAATATTGTTTGGCTGGCTTGGGTGTCAAGTGGATTCCATACTAGGTGCCATTCTGGAGAATAGGGGATTCCTCGGCAAGCATAGCGTGAACTTCATTTCCACACTTTCTGGGTCCCTGATGGCGCTTTTCGTCGCAACGAGGTTCCTGTAGCATGGAGACGAAGGATTGAACATTCAGTTTGAGGCAGAAACCAATGGTGGATAAAATGCATTTGCGAAGGATTCCACTTTTCATCTCCGCCGTTCTCACAATTATCCTAGTGGCATCATCTCCTGGTATTGCCCAGAACCAAACCGCCTACGAGGGGCCGGGTCTCGACTTCTCGTACCCCGATCAACACATGATGTTCCTCAAGGGGGGCGAAGAAAATCAGTTTCTAGATAGGAACTGGACCACAGTCACTGGCCTTCCCTCCGGAAGTGTGTCATTTTCCAAGTCAAGCTCGTTCACTCTTCCCACCATCGTGGATGCCTTCTCTTCGCAAACTCAAGAACCATTCAAGTTCGAGGGGAACATATCCGTCAGACTATTCGCGTCTCTGGAGTCGGCCAGTAATATTTGCTTAATGTCAGATCTTCCAGTGGGGGGTCCACTCGGTTCCGAGACGCAGTTCTCCATTTCCCTTACAATGGGGGGGATATCTGCTATCTCTGGTGCCGATACCGAATCCATTGTTATGAGCAAGGATAGGACCGATCCTCACATCTTTGAGGTCCGAGCAGAAAATGTGAACATCTCGATGAATTCGGGAGAGGAAATTCGTCTATCCATACAAGTTAGACACGAATGTGCCGTCTCCGGGACCCTGTGGTGGGGGACATACGATGCCAGAACAGGAGTGGTATTCGACGGGCACATCGTCGAGACAGAATTGGATGTGATCGTGGATCAAAATAGGATGGCAAGGATAGAGTTCACACCTTTCTCCCCATGGGGGGTCACTGATTTTTCCACACAGTCAATCGAGTTAGTCGGACCGATGCCATGGTCGGAAATGAGGCATGGAAAACACTACGAGGACACTTGGGTCGATCACTTCGAGTTGCCTGATGGTTTCTCAAAGGGAGAAGGGAATAGAACCGTCCTCAATTGGATTACCGATCGGCCCCTTTCGCCCGGTGACTACATGCTTGATGCATGTCTCGTCCTTTCCGACCAAGATCCGGGAGAGACTTGCCACTCCTGGGTCCTTTTACGATTCAGCGTACCTGCTGATAAATCCCCGATCCTAGGTTCTGCAGCAGCAGCCGCATCCGTCTTCCTTGGCATGATTGCATGGGTGGGAGTTTCGATGAGGGGCGGCCAACTCCCATTACCCGCTTACGGAGCGATTTTACTCCTCGCCATAGCATCTTCTGTTTCTGCCCTCAGCCTTCCTGAGATTGACTCTAATAATTTTCGAGAGGGCTCTGCCGCACCCAATTTTATTCTCCTTACTCATAATCCAGAATCCGGTGCAGAATCACTGTCTGGATTATTGGACGACTCAGACGTAGCAGTGGTCGGGTTGTTCACTCCGGGCTCCCCCAACGCCAAGAGGCAGATGTCTGACTTCGAGTCAGCAGAGAAGATCTTGGCTATTGATGGTCTGTCCGCATCATTTGCTCAGATAGCAACCGGAGAGGATGTGAAGGCCTACGACTTGGATGATTTCTCATTGGAGATAAATGGCTCGTGGCCCTTACTACTCGATGATGGGACAGTTGGAAACTCTCTGCCAAGCGGTCCGACCGATTCCGTGTTTGTCATCGACTCGGCCGGATTCATTGTCTCTTGGTCTCCAGGTTCAATGTCTCCTTCGGACATCCAATCAGCTTCCGAAGGTGCATCCTTCGGTTCTGGCAAATCACCCTTGGATTTGCTTTCAATGGTGACAGGACTTTCACTCCTTCCTTTGCTGGTCCTTTCAATGCCCAGTGAGAAGAGGTACGAGGCTCCCGAAGAGGCTTTGATTCCCGGTGTTGGGATCTTCATGACTATGGGCGCTTCATCTTCCGGATTCTTGGCATGGGCCGCACCCATAGCAATACTCTCGGCACTTGGTCTAGGTTCTCATTGGATCTTCCTCGAGATATTATTGTCCATAATCATGGTGTATCATGGAGTTTCGATGCTGACTCGAGGTAGAATTATCGAAATTGAGCACTTTTCTCGTTTTCTCCATTCACGAATGGGTCGGAAATACAGGGTCTGGAGGGGGGGCAAGAGATTTTCCGAAGATGTCTACCTCGGATTATGGCTTGCTTGGCTTGCTTGGATCATCGATCCCTCGATGATTGCACAGGGTGTCGGATCGATGGCAAGATCCGGCATTCTTGGCACGGCCCTCTCTCCGTTGATGCTAATTGGATTCGGGATTTCAGCAGGATTGGCTGTCTCTATATTTAGATCGCTACCCCTCTTGCTTGGAAAGTACACCGCAATCATTGGTCTGCTTAGTGTCGGAATCCGCCCGAGGGCATGGGGCGTTTCAGTCGCAATAATGGGCTTCTGGACGCTAATAAGTATCTTTATGGGGCTTTTGGCATTTTCTTATTGAGACATCTCCGGACCGAGAGCATCATAAGAGGGAAACCGTTCTCTCAACCACCCTTGGGGGTATAGTATAACCTGGTAGTACCGCGGGCTCCAGTTGCACGGGAATGACGACGAGGAGGTATTCTGATGGCTTTGATGAGCAACTGGAGCACCGACCCGTCGCAAACCGAGAGCGTGCGCGAGCCGGGTGCACGCTAAGCGGAAGAAACCCGCTGATCTGGGTTCAAATCCCAGTGCCCCCACCACATTGATCCTTTAGCTAAGCATCTCGTCCATGCTCTAATTTCGGTTGGATTGAAGACATACGCCTGTCCGCATCATGATGATGAATCGTTGTCCGGTCGCTTTGGCACTGGTGATTTTATTGGTCTCACCCCTGTCTGGGAGCATCGCTGCATCGAGCTCTAACATTTCTGAATCTCCAACTCATTTCAGCGGCCCTCAACTGATTGAACTCGGTCACAGTGCCGAAGTACCGACGCAGGCAGGCATCTGGTGGGACTCCCAAGTTGAGTGGTGGGAGGTTTCGTCCCTCGACGAAGACAGGAATGGCATTCATGACTCAATACAGTCTACCTCGGGTCCAGTGAATATCGGACTTTCATTCTCACGGGAAGTCTCTGATGAAGATAGACAGGGGCTGAAATCAATGGGCTTCGACATCCATCTCGAATTACCTATCGTTGATGCTATCCTGCTAGGAGATATCGACACCTCTCAGGTTGGGGGACTCGCAGAACTTGACGGTGTGGTCATGGTGGAGAGGTATGGCTCGCTCGTTTTCTACGGTGACGTGCAGACTCCGGCAGTGAAGGCTAGCAACTCCTCCGAGTATCCCTTTGGGGCTTGGGATTACGGACTATCCGGGAAGGGCATCAATATCGCAATGGTCGATACTGGAGTCGATAACGAACATCCTGGTTTAGTAGGGAAGTTTGTAGCTGGATATGATGCAGTCTGCTACCTGCATAGCGATCCTCAATGCATCCTCGCCGGTGGCCGCGAGGACGATGGCTCCTTCGACCCAGATGACGGAAACCAGCATGGGACTGCTTGCATGGGGATGGCAAGTGCCACTGGCCTGGAGGCCGATGGAACGCAATCCGAATTCTACGGCTCTGCACCAGATGCCGGCCTAGTCGATGTCAGGATTGGTACTGATGTCGGCGCTGGTCCTTTCGAGAACTATTTGCTAGAGCAGGAGGCCTATGAGTCGGCGATGAACGGTCTCCAGTGGATAATCGATCACAAGGACGATGCATGGGCTGGTGCTGATGAGGAAAGCCATGGTATCGACATAATTTCACTGTCTTGGGGGATTACCAGTCACGAAGACGGGGGGTCGGACGGATCTGATATGCACAGCCGAATATTGGACGAGGCAATGGAGGCAGGCATAGTAGTCTTAAACGCAGCTGGGAACGATGGGGAAAACAACGATGGCCTTTCTGGGATGAGTGCCTCTTCTCTTTCAATAACCGTTGCCGCTACGGATGACAAGAACACGGTCAATAGGACAGATGACGAAATCGCCAGTTACTCATCCAGAGGACCTAGGAAGGACAATGGCGATGGTAATCCAATCAATGAACTGATCCCGGAAATTAGTGCACCGGGATCCAATATTGTTCAGGCAGAGGGGTGTGTCAGCAGTGGTTCTTGCAACAATTTTATCGGAGGGGATGCATCCCAGAACACCTACACCGGAAGGGGCAGTGGGACCTCCTATGCGACCCCATCAGTCAGCGGGGTTGTTGCTCTGGTATTGGAGGCAAATTCAAACCTCACCCCTCTTCAGATTAAGGAGGTGCTGAAGCACACCTCTGAGCTTAGAGGTGAGCCTAGTGCACCCGAAGTTGACCCATACTGGAATAGGGATTTCGGCTATGGGATGATTGACGCACTGGCTGCCGTAGAACTAGCAATCTTTCTTCATGAGTCCGGGCAATCCGAGTCAATTGATCCTAAACTACAGAACCATGGTCTAAACTTCTCAAACGAGGGGGTCATCAACATCACTGGTCATGCATGGGGGCAAGATGGACCCATCGAAAGAGTCGATTTCAGAATCGATGACGGGGCATGGCAAGAGGTTACCTACTCAAGCTCCCCCGAAGAAATAGGCGCCCTTACTCCGTTCCTTTGGCACGTTCTTCTTAATCCAGAGAAACTTCCCATTGGGCAGCACACCGTGGAAGTCCATGCGGTATCAGGGGGTTCGCACTCTCTTCCAGTCTTCTTCGAAGTAGTTGGATTAGGATCCGGCCCATCGACCAATGGCACCCCCTCTGCAGTGGTTGGTCTAGTCGTACTAGTGGCCTCTGCCTGGATAGGTTCTCTGGTGCTAATCAGATACCGCTCAGATGATCAGATTGAGGGGATGCTCTCCTCCTTAAGAAGACAGCATAACCAAGTTATCGATGCTGAAATTGTCGAATAATCCACTTCCAATCTGGGAATCCGCGTATTCCGAGCCGCCTTGTTAAAATCCTAGAACGCAAGTCCGCAGGTCATGGTGAGATTCTCCGACCGTTCGAACAGCATTCGTCCAACGGGGGTGCGGAGGATGTTCGACATGGCAGGAGACGATGCTGTGCAATTCGGTCTCGGTGAACCTGACTTTCAGCCTCCCGACATTGCAATCGAGGCATTCACACGCGCCATGAAGGATGGCAGAAACAAGTATACGACCACTGCAGGGTTGCCCGAGCTCCGGCAAAAGATCGCAGAAATGTGGCATCATCGGATCCCAACTTTGGACGTATCTAACGTCTGCATCACTATGAGTGGGACGAATGCTCTGCTGGACATCTTCCTAGCAATCGTAAATCCCGGCGACAAGGTGATGATGCCGGAGCCATACTTTCCACTATATCCTCCAGATGTGGTAATATGTGGGGGGGAGCCATCATTCTACCCGTGCAAATTCGAGAACGGTTTCGTACCCACGATCTCAGACTTGGAGGAGATTGTGGACGACAAAACGGTAGCCATACTGTACAACTTCCCAAGTAACCCAACTGGCGGGAATGTGAATGAGGAGCAAAGGGACGAACTTGTCGAATTCGCGAGAGAAAATGACCTGTGGCTAATCACAGACGAGGTTTACGATCGAATTGTTTACGATGCTCCGCACGTCTCTTTCCTCGGGGCTGGTTACGATAAACTGGTGATGGTCCAATCATTCTCCAAGACATTCGCTATGACGGGCTGGAGGATTGGATACCTCCTTTCTCCGGATCCTGGCTTGATGAGGGAACTGACCAAAATGCAATACTACGTAACTGCATGTTCTAATGATGCCATGCAGCATGCAGTACTGGAAGCGCTCGTAAAATCCCCAAACTATCCCGAGGAAATGTGCGCCGAGTTCAAGACTCGTCGAGATTTGATTTGTGAGAGGTTGAACTCAATACCGGGAGTTTCATGTCACACCCCTACCGGTGCATTCTATGTTTTCCCAAAGGTTGAGATCCCGGGAATGAACAGTGCGGAAATCGCCGTAAAGCTTCTCGAGGGTGGCGTTCTATGCTCACCAGGGACTGCATTTGGCGATGCGGGAGAGGGACACCTAAGATTCGCTTACACAATTGCCCGGGAAGACATTTCCAAGGGAATGGACAGGGTTGAAAGAGTCCTGAGCGATCTAAGAGGATGAGCCCACGCCCACATGCCCAAGAGAAAACCTAGTCGTCTCCGAAAATATCGAATGGCATGTCGATCATCCGGCTCTCTTTCTCAGTATCCTCTTCGTTCAATCCGACATCCTCTTGCTCCTCCGGCATCTTCACACCCGATTCTTCCCGAATGGAGTCCTCACTCCCCGACCCCAATTCCTTTGTCCTCAGTGACTCTAGACCGGCTTCTTGCCCGAACATCCATTCGGGCATAGTCTGCGACCCACCCAAGACGGAAATTGTGGTGAAGGTAGCCATAGGAAGAACGGAAATCGCCACGATGAAATCTAGGATCGCAGTTTCTGGCATTTCTGCTTCCGGCGCAATCATCTCTAGTACAATCCTCTCTAGTTGCATCTCATGCCACTGTTCGTAGTTCACGTTGAGGATGTCAAGCGAGAAGAGCAACACCAATCTTGCCACTAACCAATAGAGAAAGATCGGCAGAATCCAGGAGAGCCTTGACACTCTCCAGATAACATTTCTGAACATCGCTGCTATGCCCACGAGTTGCCATGAGACGATGGGGTGAACTCTGACCGCAATCCAGAGGGCAATCAGATAACCCGCCATGCCAAGATCGAAAGCCCTACTGGGCTTGATCATGGAGTCAGGCACACCTTCCATAATTGCTAGAGGGACTGCAATCAGAATCACCTGCATTGGGACAGCAAGTAGTTGAAGCCCGCCGTGGACCGCCATGAGGTCGAATTCACCATCACTCGTTTTCGTGTGCACTAGCTTCGCCATCTTGCCATAAGGGGTCCCCTGGAGGTGCAGTCTCGCCCTATCTACCAATTCGGGATCGCCAGTTCTGGGACTCAGCCTGAGAAAAGACAGGAAACCTCCATTATTGGCAATGAAGAAGGGCCTAAAACCGCCTACTACCAGTGCCAAGACTATAGAAATCACACCATATGACAATCCCGCAGTGACTACCCAATGGATCAACTCTGTCCTGATGCTGATCTGCGCCGCCTCATAATCAACTTGGATTAGGTATGTTAGAGAGAAGAGGACTATGGGGGCCATCGTGATTTGTAAAATCACCATCAGAACTAGGGCTAACTGTTTGGTCACCTTTCCCCGCTCAGCCATATCATCTACGGTTCTGCATTGCACCATAAGCACTTCATTCAAAGCTAACACGACAAGACTCGTTAGCGTACTGAAATCGCCCCACCGCCACATCATGCCAAATGAACCACACTCCCCAACCTTCTTACACAGTTTATTTCCCCAATTTGGTGTCAATGAGTTCGATTCGCGCACTCCTTCTTTCCTCGCTGCTTATTGCGGTGAGTCTTTCTAATGTCATAATTCAGGCTCCTGATGCCCCTTCAAAGCAATCAGAAGTAGGCCCCAAGAACAATCCCGTCGATTTTGAAGTTACAGGGATCGAGATTGGAAACTCAAGCTATTCTCCAAGAGTATGGGACCAGCCTGACTCTAGCACACTCGAGTACATGACTAAGGGAGAGTCAATTCAGGTAAATGTCACATTCCGTCAAGTAGGTGTCGACCCTTCACCAGTAACCGCAGACGCCAAACTAGAGATTTGGCATCCCATTGGAACAATAATCCAAGAGTGGACATTCAACATTACTCTGGCCGCCGGGCAGTCGATTAGAATGCCTTTCGTCTGGACTCCTTCGATTGCTCATAGCACACTCAGCGATGATGGGTGGCTAACCGGTGGCGTGACATTCAGGGGGATTGTTGATGCAGGAATTGGAATCGATGGCGACGACTCAAATGACATTCTAGATCGGGATGTACCCATAGCCTTCTGGTATGACCCTATGGAGAATGGTTTCTGTAATGATGAGGCCAATGAGGGCAAGTACTGCACGAATAACGCAGTGCCTTTCGGAGAACCAACGTGGTTCGCCGCCGGATACACTGACGGCTACCAGCCTGACACAAACAATTTCCCAACTGGAACATGGAGGATGGACAACCAATCCAGTGCTACAGGGGATTGGCATTGGAAGATCTCAGGCGAGAACGACAACTATGCCTCGAACCGATACGACAGACTCAAGTGGGCATGGCAACGATACAACTCGAACGACGGATGCTCCGATCAGGTCTACGATGATAGTCATGGTCTTGGTTATGGGGAGCACGACCCCATTGTGTCCTCAATCCACGGGGCAAATCTCTGCTTAGTGAAGGTGAATAGCCCACTGCTCTATTCGATACAGATTGCAACTGACGCTTGGGGGCAAATGGGTGCTGGCGACACCATCATGCTCGAGACAGACTCTGGAGCAGGTGGGGGGGTGGAGTATCTGAATTACTCTTCACGCAATCTATCCACATCCGAGGGGAACTGGAATAGGCTAGTCTGGAATGCTACCGGGATGCACCAGAATGAAGGCTTCACGGTATCCTTCCTTTTCCGTTCAAATTCCTCCTATTCCGATGAGGGAATCAACATCGATTCATTCATCATTTTCGCTATAGAACGCGGAGAGGAGTACACCCTGGACGCCCAGTGCAACTTCCCCGACAATTTCGGTGGTTCGACAGTCTACGACCCCGAGTCCGAGGGCGGCAATACCATCCTCGTCGAAGCGGCGGACCCCAACTCTCCGTCTTTGCACTGCCGTATCTTCAACAAGGGTTACATCGACACCACTCTCAGATTCTTCACCGAGGTTTCAAACAGTTCTTGGATGTCTCAATTCCCCCTCAGAATCGACTCAAACAACTTCAATGACCACGATAACGAGGTTAAGACAAACACAATCAAGGCCAGGACATACACCAATGCATGGTTCAACCTGACAATCCCTGACGGAGCTCCGGTTCAGGATCTGTTCTGGTACACTTGGATCAATGATGGAATCCTCGGTTTCCAAGATACGAAGTACTTCGTCGAGCTTCCCGTTAGCGTCGAATCGACATATAGGATGACTCTGAAACAAGAGACACTAGCAAACCCAGCGGCAATAATATTGCCTGGAGGCAAAGCAAACATAACGATGGACTTGAAGAATACAGGAAACCAGTACTCCTCGTGGAGCCTCGGGGGAATCTTCCCTAATCCTTTGCTAGAAGGAAAACTTTCCACTGACAATGTAAAGTGGTACGAGGTCGGGGGAGGCGAGGTCTCAACCATCAACATGCTTCCAGTCGAAGAGGCGTCTTTGAATGTGGAAGTTACCATCCCAGAGGGGATGGAGCCGGGAACATATGAGTTGAACCTTCGAGCAAACCCTAGCCTACCAAATACATTCCAAGCCGAATCGAAAATTTATATCGAGGTGCCGGTGTACTATGACTTAGCAATCGCACCAGTGAAGAATGCGTTGCTAGCTCCCGCTGACGGCCAGTTACAGGTAGTTCAGGTCTTCCTGTTCAATTACGGAAACACAGAGGATACCTTCGACATCAGAGTGGATACTGATAACTGGAAGCTAGAAGCTGATATCAGTTCCGAAGAAGTTACTCTGGAGGCCAATGGTGGACAGATCACTCTTTCACTGATTTTACCCATGCCTGAAGGGGTAGAAAACGGAACTTACAGGGTTTCCATTATCGGTACCAGTCAATCGAATCCTAGTTACCAGTCTGTCTCCAATTTCTACCTCACGGTTCCAAAGACATACCTGGTAGAAGTCGAAGACAGGGACCTTTCTCAGGAGGTCTTCGCTGCAGGTACCGACCCACGAACCCTCAAGTGGAAGATTTCCAATACAGGAAACGAGGACGATGCCTTCGAAATAGAGCTAGATTTCCCATCAGACGTAACTGCCTTCGTAGCCGGCCTATCCGATGGGCGGACGCCATACATAGCCCCCGGGGAGGATTACAACCTCAGCGTGAGCTACTCTTTCGCTGCCGGGGTGGAGGGTCCTCGGATAATCAAACTTAGGGCCACTAGCATCGAATCAGGAAACTCCGCAGAGGGCGAAGCAAGATTCGAGGTGGGAACGGTCGGTTTCCTCCTGGTGCTCCCCCCCTCTTCACAGTCAAATGCGGCAGAAATATCTGAATCAGGCGACGACTACATTCTAGTTTTCACCATTCGTAGCGCCCATCCAGAATTGGAACAGCAGATACGAGCAGATGTCGAGTTGGACAACCTCTGGACAGTCTACGATGCAAGAGTAGACGAAGATGACCGAAACTTCATTCTGTCTGCCGGGGAGAGTAGGAACGTCACCATCCATATTGATGTCAGGGACGAGAATCTGGAGAACCTTGAAGCCAACATCGTCAACTTCAATGTCTCACTAGTCGTAATCAGCGATTTGGACACGACAAAAAAGACGGCCCAGATCACACTCTACAAGCCTGATCCCATTCCGGAAGGGACGGACGTTAAGGAAGTCGGCTGGCTCGCTGCCAACTTTGTCCTGGTCGCAATTGGTATGGCGATTATGGGTGTGGTCCTATTCTCCTCTTTCAGGGTCCTGAGAAGCGCGCGCGCCCCTCTGGAAGAATACTCATCATTGGGAGATTACAGCATGACTGTCGAAGGATGGAGCGGGGAAAAGAAGGATACCAGCCAACTCCCATCGGCAGACGACATCGCCAACTCAATGTATGGGGGCTCGAAGGAGCTTTTTCAACAGCCACCACCTCCATCGAACTCCATGGAACAACCATCTGAAGCTGTACAAGAATCAGCCGAGCCACCCGTTCCAGAAGGCGGACTCCCAGAGGGGTGGACCATGGAGCAGTGGCAGTACTACGGAAAGCAGTGGCTTGAATCTCAGAAGGAAGAGTAGTCCTACATAGGCTTGAAAGCCGATTGGGAGGCCTTATGACCCCCCCTCTGATGCCCCGTCCGTCGAACTAAGGCGAGTGATTGCATGTATAACGGACAACAACCAATCTTCATTCTGAAAGAGGGAACAACAAGAACTACTGGGAAGGGGGCCCAGAGCAACAATATCGCCGCAGCCAAGGCAGTCGCCGACGCTGTGAGATCAACCTTAGGTCCGAAGGGCATGGACAAGATGCTCGTAGACTCAATGGGTGATGTTGTCATCACCAACGACGGCGCCACCATCCTAAAGGAGATGGATATCGAGCATCCGGCAGCTAAGATGATCATCGAAATCGCAAAGACGCAGGAGCAACACTGCTTCGATGGCACAACTACCGCAGTAGTGATTGCAGGCGAGCTTCTGAAGAGGAGCGAAGAGTTGGTGGATCAGAACGTCCATCCGACAGTCATCTGCGAGGGGTTCCGACTGGCCTCAGACAAGGCCGTTGAGCTGATTGATACTCATGGGACAGGAGTTGACCAGAAGATGCTCACTGAGGTGGCCAAGACAGCTCTGACTGGGAAAAGCACAGGTGCTGTGAAGGAATTCCTATCGGACATTAGCGTCAAGGCGGTTCTCTCTGTTGCACAGGAAGATGCAGAGGGTGCAATAGTTGATTTGGATGACATCAAGGTCCAGAAGAAACAGGGAGGCTCGATTAAGGACAGCACTCTCGTGGACGGCATCATTCTCGACAAAGAGAGGGTTCACAGTGGCATGCCTCGGAGCGTGACAAATGCGAAGATAGCACTGGTTAACTCGGCCATAGAGGTCAAGAAGACCGAGGTGGATGCGAAGATTCAGATTACGGACCCGAACATGCTTTCTCAGTTCCTCGATGAGGAGGAGAAATTCTTGCGAACCCTAGTCGACAAGATTGTGGAAAGCGGGGCAAACACGGTAATCTGCCAGAAGGGGATCGATGATCTAGCTCAGCACTACATGTCTAAGTCGGGGATTTTTGCAATCCGGAGGGCGAAGAAGAGCGATATGGAGGCCCTATCGAAGGCTACTGGCGGCAGGATAGTGAACAACTTGGACGATCTTTCTGAAGAGGATCTCGGCATCGCTTCAAAGGTAGAGGAGAGGAAGATTGGAGACTCCGACATGGTGTTCGTGGAAGGATGCCCACAAGCCAAGAGCGTCTCTGTCCTCCTAAGAGGAGGGACGGAGCACGTAGTAGATGAGGTGAAGAGAGCCTTCGAGGATGCCATTGGCGTGGTCGCTGTGGCCCATGAGGATGGGGTCGTACTCACTGGCGGCGGTTCAGTAATCGCTGCACTTAGCAGAGATCTTAGATTATTCGCAGAGTCAACAGGGGGTAGGGAGCAGATGGCGATTGAGGCATTCTCCAGTGCCCTGGAGGTAATCCCACGGACTCTCGCCGAGAATGCCGGCCTCGACCCCGTAAATACCATCATCGATCTGAGGAAGGCCCATTCCGAGGGCAAGTCAACCTACGGGGTGAACGTCTACAAGGGCGGCGTAGTGGACATGGCCAAGGCCAAGGTCTTCGAGCCTAGCCGTGTGGTCGAGCAGGCGATCCAGAGTGCTTCTGAGACTGCTGTGATGATTCTGAGGATAGATGATGTCATTTCCAGCAAGGGAGCTGGACCAATGCCCGAAGACTTCGATGCAATGGACATGTGACCGGACCAGTTTTCGGCACTGTCAACACCTTGACCGATGCGCATATTCAATAATCTGATTATGGTCGAGGTGAATACCCAGCCAAGACTGGGTAGGTGATGTCTTGTCCGCCCCCACTCTGTTGATACTCTTCGGTTCCGAGTCAGGTAACTCAGAAGACCTAGCAAGCATAGCCGAGAAACAGGCGAAATCTCTAGGTCTGTCACCTTCGGTAAAGGGGATGGAAGAAATGGAAATTGGAGATCTAGACGGAGCTAAAAACGTCCTGATTTTTTGTAGCACATGGGGGGAGGGCGAGATGCCCGACAACGCCGTTGATCTCTGGGAAGCAGCAAACGGGGACTCTCCTCCTTCTTTGTCTGGCTGCAACTTTGCAGTATGCGCACTGGGCGATACCAGCTACGAGTTCTTCTGCCAGTCCGGGAAGGACTGGGACGGATGGTTCGAGAAGCAGGGAGCAACCAGACTTCTCGAACGAGTCGACTGCGATGTTGAATACGATGATCCAGCTGCAGAATTCACCACCAATGCTCTGACACTCATCGCCTCTGCAGGAGCCGGAGGGAAAGCTCTCTCGCCAGCAGAGACATCTGTAGAATCCGAGGAGTCCTCGGAGGAAACAGGATCAGAGAAAGCTCAGGATGAAACGGCAAGCGGTGACTTGGAAGGGCTAATTTCCTCGGGAGACCGATCACTAGTGATACTATTCGGATCTCAATCTGGCAACTCCGAGGAACTCGCTGCGAAGATATCGAAGGATGCAAAGTCCTACGGCCTAGTAGGGGAGGTCCACGATATGGATGGATTCGACTTCAACTCCCTATCGGGGAAGAAGCGTGTGATGATCATCTGCTCCACTTGGGGGGAGGGCGAGATGCCCGACAACGCAGAGGATCTGTGGCAATTCGCAATCTCCGACTCAGCATCCCGGCTCGAAGGGACCCACTTCGCAATATGCGCACTAGGCGACACGAGCTACGAGTTCTTCTGCCAGTCCGGGAAGGACTGGGACGGCCGTTTCGAGGGACTCGGAGCGACCCGCATCATAGTTCGCCTGGACTGTGACGTTGACTACGATGCACCCGCAGCGGAGTGGACCTTGGAAGCACTCCCGGCTCTCGCTGCTGTGGATAGCACTGGGCAATTCCACGAGGAAATGGTGGATTCGATCAAGATGTACGTGAGTGGCTCTTCAGCTGGAGCAGAGGGAGATGATGGGTTTTCGCTACCCAAGATTAGATCCGAACCAGTGCAGGTCGGGGTTACTGTCTTCAGGTACGACCCAGAGACTTCCAGCACCGGCACGGACACGTGGATATGCTCACTGCATGGGCACATGTCGGTCCTTGAAGTTCTGAGAACACTCAAGTCATCTCAAGATGGGTCTCTAACATTCCGTGACGGCTCAGCAGATGATTCAAACACCGCCATTTCGGTGAATGGCCGGCTGATATTACCGGGTCTGTCCCGGATAGATTCCGTCGCACCAATGAGAGAGGGGGCAATCTCTCTGAGAATCGAACCCCTTCCCGGATTCGAAGTAATCAGAGATTTAGCCATAGACCCATGGTCTCTAGAAAGGAAGAGGGAATCCAGCGATCCATGGATGGTCGCCGCCACAAGGGAAGGGGCACATACCCCACAGGGGACAATGGGGACAATGGATCCAGCAGTAGCTGCGAGAATACACTCGATGAGAGACTTCGGTAGCCAGAACATCCTCCATTCCAGCTCAGATGCCGTCCCTCACGCAAACGGATACCTAGGACCAGCCGTCATCGCATCATCTTGGTCTAGGAGAAACGATCCTCGGACCTCTCCCTCGAAGGGAGAGGAAATAGACAGATTACTATCCTCTCCTAATGGAATTAAGGCTGAAACCGACCTAGCTCCGATTAAGCGCCAATCCTCAGTACCAAGCGCTGTCTCCGAGGCCCTTTTGGAGGTAAAGAACTCGGTACTAACGGGAGACGGCTTCAACGGAAAACACGGCAAGCACGTGTGGTGGTACACTTGGACGGTGAAGAGCAGCGGAATGGTCAACGACACAGTGATCTATCGCCAGGCACTGGGTCCATTCGCACTTCTTGGAAACCTCTTCTCAGGAGTAACTGCACGGATGGTCTTTGGATTCACCAGGACAGGTGGAAATGTGTTCAACGGAATGCTGGGGATGGTGGCTCCACCAGCAGGAATAGGAAAGATGCCCAAGCAGTTCAACTCATCGGTGGACAATCACCACGAGGTCGTGGCAATTTTCAACGAGATGGATGGTAGATTCTGATGGCCATGAAGTACGCTTACCACCCTGGCAACATCGCTCACAGCAGTGCTACTGAAGTTTCCCAGACTATGGAGCCCACTGCTCGTTCCCTGGGAATCGAACTCTTACCCATGAACGGGGCAACAAGTTGTGGTGCGGGAATAATCAGACAGGCCAACGACTTGCTGCAAGTAACTCTGAACGCACGAAACTTCGCAATCGCAGAATCGATGGGCATGGACATAATCACTCCATGCGCCGCCACGGCTGGAAATCTTAACGAAGACCTCGCCAGACTGAATGATGACCCTCTATTACTAGCCAAAACTAACGAAGTTCTCCAGCGCACTTCAGGTCTCACCATGTCGGGCAAGTTAAGCATACATCACCTCCTCCACGTAATTGTCGACGAGATCGGCTTGGACAAAGTCAGCGAGAAGGTCCGCAACCCAATAGACTTCCCAATTGCCGGATTCTACGGTCCCAACATGCAGCAGGAGGGCGCTTGTGGAGAAGACGATGTTTTCGACCCACAGTACCTGGAGCTCCTGATCAAAGCCTTAGGGGGCGAGCCTGTAATGTGGGAAAGTAGAACTCAAAGCGTGGGAGTCCCAGGTTTATTCTCGGAGGAGGCAACAGTTCTCCGACAAATCGCCTCAACCATCAATGACGCAAAGTCGGAAGGTGCGGCTATGATAGTTAGCGCATGCACCCTTTCCCACACCGCACTCGATATCTATCAGGGCAAGGCTAGCAGGACGACCGGGCTATCCACCAATATCCCGGTAATCCATCTAACAGAGATGCTCGCATTCGCATTTGGACACTACAACAACCGACTAGCCCAACTCAGGACAAGGATAGCTGTAATCGGCGACTAGAACTGGTCAAGGCCAGTCTGCCCACTGGGTCTGAAATTACTCGGAGAAAGGTCTTCCCTGTGAGTTTCCTTAGCACTCTTGGCCGGAGTAGTATCTGTTCCTGCAAGATCGCGCCTATGGCGTTCTCTGGCATCAGTTACGAATTCAGCAGCCGAGCAGATACCGCTTTCTGAGGATACCGAGAACCTCGCCAAGTTTGACAAATCTTTGTGAGGACTCCCTGGAAGTCCTCTCGAGACTCTCCTCGCAGCCTTGTGCATGTACTCTTCCTTCCTCTTTGCCGAATCCTTGGCTCTTTCGTCCCTTGTTCCCTCGGCAACAAGGACGACCACTTCTCCTTGTCTCCTTCTTCCAGTTCTGCCTCTCCTCTGAATGGTCCTGATTTCGCTTGAGACGGGCTCATAGAATATGACAAGGTCTGCGCTTGGGATGTCTAGACCTTCTTCCCCTACTGATGTGGCAATCAGAACGTTCGCTGACCCTGCTCTGAACTCGGAAAGTCTACCTATCTGCTGCTTTGCTGTGAGCCCTCCAGAACCAGAGCGACTCGATTGTCCGATGAACTGGAGCGCCCTCACCCCTTCGAGCTCTGAAAGTGCGCCTTCGAGGGCTTCAACTGTATCTCGATAGTTGGCGAAAACAATTACCCTAGATTCCGAATCTCTTCTAATCCTCTCACGAACTAGCCTTCTGACTGCCCCAACTTTGGAGTGCACCTCATTCATGGCCTCTAGACTGGCTGTCAGCCTCCTGACTCTCCGATCCCTGAGAAAGTCCTTCGCAGATTTGCTCTTCCCTCCCTCATCCTCCATCCTTGATAGAAAATGCCTCGATGCTGCTATTCCCTGACAGAGAAGGTGGTTAATCAGATGATGCAGCCTCATGGCCGTGGCAATCTGAGAGGATGACCTGTAACCGCTTACATCTTCTCTCTTAATGGCCTCCTGAGCCCTTTCCATCGCATTCGATAGACCCGCTTGATTCACCGCCCCTGGCATCACGTACCTGCCACTCCTTCGCTCCCTGTCTACAATCCCCTCTTGCCAAATCCTGAATGGCTCTGCGAGGTCCCGGATTTCACTCGGAACCTCAACTCCCACTTCCTCAACATCTAGCTCCGATAGGAACTCTGCCACCATCGGATCATCTCTGGTACGAAGATGAATCTTCTGAATCCCCAGCCTCCTGCAAATCTCCTGAACTTGTTCCCTCCTCGAACCAGGGCTTGCCGTAGTGGCCAGTATCAGTGGATTCTCAGATTGAGAAATGTACATCTCAGCTACCTCAGCCATTGCGTGCTCTCCGGTGCAGTGATGAGCCTCGTCGACAACAAGTAGGCTACAATCCTCCAATGAAAGAACTCCTTTTCTCACATCGTTTCTCACCACCTGTGGCGTTGCAAAAACCAATCGTGAACCACTCCAGAGTTCAGGCCTCTTAGAGGCAGTTTGCTGTCCACTCAGCACAATTGGACTTAATTCAGAAGCATTGGAAAGGACTGGCAGGGCATTTTCCAGATGTTGATTCGAAAGGGCAACGGTAGGGGCGATAACCAATGCCCAACCCCCGGTTCTCTCCAATCTCTCTACTATGGACATCCATGCCACTGCAGTCTTTCCAGCAGCAGTAGGTAGGATTAGAAGCATCGAACCAGCCATCGCATCGTCTATGGCCTGGAGTTGGTATGCCCTGGCCTGTACCATTTCCGAAACCAATCCTGGATGGTCAACATATGGGAACACGGACCCAGACCTCCGGAGTCAGGGTTCAAAATCGTTGCATTGACAATATTCGCCCCAATCATCCCACAGAGGTGTGCATTTGGCACCCCGATTCGTTCAAATAGGGTATGTTTGTCGCAAGGCCGCTCACTGCGTGAGGTACCAGACACCAAAGGGCTCTGATTAGCATCCCACAAACCGTATCTGCATTCGCGGATTCGGCCCGGTGTCACGGTGCTTCCATAGCGCGGTTGGCCCGGCATTGTCCGCTCGCGGCCAATTTCGGAATACAGGAGGAAATGCAATGGCAGACCGATCCAAACCCCGCCGTGGTAGCATGGGCTATGGTCCAAGAAAGCGTGCAATCCGCCAATTCGCTAGAATCACCTCATGGCCAGAAACAGAGTCTTCCGAGGTCCGTATCCAAGGATTCGCAGGTTGGAAGGCTGGAATGACTCACATCCTGATGAGGGACACCAACCCAAAATCAACCTCTGCAGGCCAGGAAGTTAGGAAGGCAGTCACCGTCGTCGAGGCTCCTCCACTGAACGTTCTAGCCGTAAGAGGCTACAGGATGACTCCCTATGGGAAGCAGACGGCTGGCGAGGTTTGGGCCGACGTCTCCGCAGACTCGCCCACCAACCTATTCCCGCGTTTCGCAAACCAGACCCGAGGAGAAAGGGACGTAGAGGAGGGCAGGAAACCAGCAACACGTGGCGGAAGAATCCCGAAGAGGTCATCTCAACCATCTGAGGATGCAGTAAACTCTCTGAGGGAACAGGACATTATCGAGGTTCGCCTGATCGTCTGCACTCAACCAGACCGAGTTAAGGGCGTCCCATCGAAGACTCCCGAGATAATGGAGATAGGATTGAACGGGGGCGGCATAGATGCAAAACTTGACTGGGCACTGGAACGTCTTGGCGGACAAATCGGTCTCGAAGACGTCTACGAAGTCGGACAAGAGGTCGACGTTGTCGGCGTCACCAAAGGGAAGGGTTGGCAAGGATCCATCAAGAGGTTCGGACTAAAGCTTCTGAGCCATAAGAACAGCAAGAGGAGGCGTCAGGGCGGGAACATGGGCGATTTTGGAACTGGATACGTTAGGAAGACCATCAGGCAAGCCGGGCAGGTCGGATACCACAAGAGAACCGAGCTGAACAAGAAGATCCTGAGGATCTCCAATCCCGAGGAATCAGAGATAACCCCAGCAGGAGGTTTCCTGAACTACGGGGAAGTCCACAATCCATACATGATTATTGAGGGGAGCCTCCCGGGCCCAGCAAAGAGGCTCATCAGGTTCAGAGACCCAACTCGTCCGAGGAAGACTCTCGGAGAGGTGGATGTGACCTACGTCAGTACCTCGAGCAAGCAGGGTGTGTGATAATATGAAGACAAAGGCATACAATCTGATCAACTTGGTCGCCCAAGAGGAGATGGATGCAGGTCTTCTGGCAGAAACATACGCTGTGGAGGCCAAGGACGGCAAGGCTGTCGAACTACCATCGCCATTCACTTCACAGATTAGAGAGGACCTGGTCCGTGCTGCCGTCCATGCTTCTAGGGCCAACCGGAGGCAATCCTATGGTCACAGGGAACACGACGGAAAGCGTGCTCCACAACCAGGTATGAAGCACTCCGTTGAATGGTGGGGCAAGGGTCGTGGAGTTTCCAGAATCATGAGGAAGGCAGGTCAGAGAACCGGTGCTCAGAACCCACATACCAGAGGCGGGAGAAGGGCCCATGGACCAAAGGTGGACAAGGAGTGGTCACAGAAGATGAACTCTCGCGAGAGGAAGATAGCTCGCGACTCTGCCATCGCTGCGTCCTGCGACCCAAGCACAGTTTCTTCGCGAGGCCACAGGTTTGAGGAGGGTCTCAGATTCCCGATCATCATCGATGATTACATCGAGTCGAGGGACGGTTCGGACGAGAAGTACGACATCGAGTCAATACCTACTCAGAACTCTACTCGCAAGTTCGTAGCCATGATGGAGGGCCTAGGCGTCTCCGCAGACTTGATCCGCTCCAAGAGCGGCAGGTCAATCAGGGCCGGCAAGGGCACAATGAGGGGACGTAAGTACAGGACGCCAAAGAGCGTCCTACTGGTCGTAGCTCAGAAAGATGGCCTAGAAAAGGCAGCTCGAAACATCCCAGGCGTGGATGTAGTCGCTGCCAAGGACCTGTGCGCCGAAGACATCGCACCCGGTGGAGACATGGGACGACTCACAGTATGGACGAAGTCCGCAATAGGGGCTCTGGAGTGATTGATGATGGACCCATATGACGTGATAATCATGCCTTGGATTACAGAGAAGACCCTCGAAGCAAGGAGGATTGCAGATCCAGCGGGCGGCCACACGGAGAACAACAACAGGATTGAATTCATCGTCCGAAGAGAGGCGACAAAGAAAGACATCAAGGCGGCAATAGAGACTCTTCTCGAGGTCAAGGTCTCAAAGGTCAACGTTAGAATCAACAGAACTGGCAAGCATGCCAGCATCCGTCTCGCCGATGGATACGATGCAGAGGAGGCAGCGCTCAAACTCGGAGCGTTCTAGAAGGTGATTTCATGGGTAAGAGGACACGTTCACAGAGGCAGGGGTCAAGCCCCAAGAACCGAGTTTCTAGTCACAGATTCCCTGCTGCAAATAGACTCCCGAGGGTCAGCGGTGAGATTGCAGAGGTTATCGATCTGGTTCACAGCCCCGCTCACACTGCACCGCTAGCCAAGGTAAAGTTCGAGGACGGGGCAGTCGCGCATTTGGGCGCACCAGAGGGAGTTTCCGTGGGACAGACAGTCGCATTCGGCGACAAGGTTTCCCTGAGGCCGGGCAACGTCACCACACTAAGCCAGATTCCAGAGGGGACTCAGATTTGCAACCTTGAATTGCGCCCAGGAGACGGCGGCAAGATAGCAAGATCCGGTGGAAACTCTGCTATGATTGATACTAGGATGGGAAAATACGTCAGAGTCATACTACCAAGCGGACACTCAAAGGACCTGCCTGCCAAGTGCAGGGCGACCATCGGCGTCCTCGGTGGCCACGGCAGGACCGAGAAGCCCTTGATGAAGGCAGGGGCCGCTCACCACAGGGCCAGGGCACGAGGAAAGCAGTACCCCACAGTCAGTGGAGTAGCAATGAATCCAGTAGACCACCCGCATGGTGGCGGAAACCACCAGGCCGTCCACGGCCCCAACTCCGTTAGCAGAAATTCACCACCCGGCCAGAAGGTTGGGAACATCGCACCTAGAAGGACCGGTCGTGGAAGGTCGAAGAAGGAGTAGATAATATGGCTAGGAAGAGGAAACAGTTCAGGACAGCCAAGATGGCGAGGCGTCAGGCAAGGAAGAGGCGATCGAAGATCTCCGAGAGGAGGAAGAAGGAATTCTTGTGGAGGGGGTACACGATTGTCGAGCTACAGGACATCCCACTGTACCCATGGGGTAACAGTAGTGAACCTGAGAACGACGAATATGACCCCGATACAATCTCTATCGCCACCCTGATGCCTTCAAGAGTCAAGAGGTCATTACAGAGGGGACTAAGCATCGAGTGCGAAAAACTACTCGAGAGCGTCAGGAACAGCAATGGGAAGGCTGTGAGAACTCACTGCAGAGGGATGTACATTCTACCCGAGATGGTAGGCAAGACAATAGGCGTCCATAACGGTCAGAAATTCGTCAACTTGGACATAACACCACCAATGATTGGTCATGCATTGGGTGAATTCGCCGTTACTAGGAAGTCTGTAACGCACACCGGACCTGGTGTGGGTGCAACTAGATCTTCCCAGCACGTGGCACTAAAGTGAGGTGAGATGAATGAGTAGGAGAACCGGAAAGTCGCAGAGCGGATACACTCAGCTTCTCGAGGGTTCAAACCTAGTTACGGCTAGGGCTGTGAACTTAGACTGCCATCACAAGCACTGCTACCACATTGCCAAGGCCATCCGAGGGATGAACGCTGAATCCGCCAGAGATTACTTGGAAGACGTGGTCGACAAGAAGAGGGCAATTCCTTACAAGCGCAGATCCCGAAAGGGAAGGGGCGGCAATACAATGGCTGGGCACAGGAAGGGGAAAATGGGACCAGGAAAGTTCCCAAACAAGGCTTCCCGTGAATTCATCAAACTAATCAGCGGCGCCATGGACAACGCAAGGCAACGATTCGATGACATTGATGCCGAGGACATGGTAATCACACACGTCGCTGCTCATCGTGGACAAGTTGCCACAAATATGAGGCCTCGAGCAATGGGCCGGGCAACTCCCAGCAACCACTATCAGGTCAATCTGGAAATTTTCCTAGAGTACTTCGGAGACGATGATGAGGAAATGGGAGACGAAGAGTTCTGAGGTGATCGCATGAAGGAGAACACAATTCAGAAGATGATTAACCGCAATGTCGAGAGGCAACTCGTCCGAGAGTACCTGCTCAAGGAGACCGAGAGGGCAGGCTTCGGCGGGCTAACCTTCACTAGGACTCCAGAGGGGACAAAGGTCACCCTGATAGCTGAGCAAGTAGGACGAGTCATAGGAAGAAGGGGCAAGGTCATCCACGAACTTCAACGCCGACTACAGGAAGACTTCAACCTCACCAACCCACAGCTAGAAGTGGAGGAGATCGGGGAATCCCGAATCAATGCCCAGGTTATGGCCAGCAGACTCGCAAGCTCTCTCGAGAGGGGATGGTTCTTCCGAAGAGCCGGCCACAGCACCGTGCAGAACATAATGGATGCCGGTGCCAGGGGTTGCATCGTCACACTCAGTGGCAAGATTACCGGTGCTAGGCACCGAGTCGAGAAGTTCCAGAAGGGGCATATCAAGTACTGCGGCGAGACTGCTTTACAGTTGATGGATGTCGGATTCTCAACGGCCGTGAAGAAGCTCGGGACAGTAGGCTGCACTGTGAGAATAATGAGGCCAGGATCCAAGCTCCCACATGAGATAACAATCCAGGAAAGAAGCGAGTCCGGACTACCCGAACTAGTGGAGGCACCTGGATTCGTACCCCTAGATCTAGAGGAAGCCCTAGCGAGGGCAGCAAAAAAGGAGGAGGAGTGAAATGTCACACGTCAGCTCTAAGGAAATCGATGAGATGAACCAGGAGCAGCGCGAGATCACTCTGGGAGAACTCAGAGACGAGATGCTCCAACTAAGGGCTCAGCAGGCACTAGGTGGCTCTACGTCCAATGCAGGAGCCTACAAGCAGACTCGAAGGAGCATTGCAAGACTCCTCACGAAGACAAGTCAGGAAAAGGAGGAGTGATTTTGGCGGGAATTTGTAACATGTGTGCACTTCCAGATGACCTATGTATTTGTCAGGAGATAGCCAAAGAACAGCAGAAGGCAGTGATTTCAGTGGTTAGGAGAAGATATGGTAAGATGGTCACTATGGTCGAGGGAATAGAGGACACCGCAATCGACATCGGCCAACTGGCCAAGATTCTGAAGGGGGCATGCGCCAGTGGCGGCACGGTCAAGGGCAGGACCATCGAACTTCAGGGGAATCACAAGAAGAAGGCAGCCAAGGTGCTCGAGCAGAATGGCTACCAGGTGGAGGTGCGCTGAATGAGCCAGATGATCAACCTCCCTTGGCTCTCCAGAACTCTGGAGGTAATCGATTCAACTGATCCAACCCTAGTTGGCGTGTCAGGCATGGTGATGGACGAAACCAGGCGCACTATACGAGTCCATGCCGGAAGCAAAGACATCATCATGGCCAAGGACACAATCAAATTCACCATCGAAGACGAGGAGATCGACGGCTCTGCCGTCGGTCAGAGGCCCGAGGACAGAATCGGCAAGACATACAGGAGGTCCTGAAATGAGAGACATAGGTGTAGACGTCAAGAAGCCCGAAGGAGAGTGGGACGGGAACAAGAACTGTCCGTTCTACGGCACCCTAAGGCTTCGTGGACAGATTATCAGCGGAGTGGTCTCTTCACAGGGGATGACAGACACAGTTGTAGTGCAGAGGGAGGCTACTCGCTACATGAAGAAGTTTGAGAGGTACGAGAAGCGCACCAGACGCTATTCGGTCCATCTGCCCACCTGCATAGGCGATCTAAACCCCGGTGATAGAGTTCGCATCATGGAATGCAGGCCACTTTCCAAGACTGTGAAATTCTGTGTAATAGAGAAGGAGGCGAGCGAATGAAGGGAATTGCCGGCAGAGTGACATCCGCACTGCCAACCCAGGCACGATTGGAATGCGTCGACAACACAGGCGCAAAGGTAGTGCAACTGATCACCGTTCTGAAGAAGGGAGGGGTGGCCAGAAGGTACCCATCAGCCGGGGTTGGAGACATGATTAGAGTCACAGTCAGACGAGGCACCCCGGAGACGCGACGCCAGATATTCACTGCAGTGATAGTACGCCAATCTAGGCCCTTCAGACGGGTGGATGGAACGTGGGTACAGTTCGAGGACAACGCCTGCGTCATCACAAACGAGAAGGGAGACGTCCAGGGTTCCGATATCAAGGGGCCCGTCAGCAGGGAAGCGGCCGAGAGATGGCCAAGGATAGCGGCTACGGCCAAACAGATTGTGTAGGTGATTAGAATGGATAGCAAGAAAGCAGGAAAGCAGAGAATGTCCCAGAGGGATGCGCCTACTCACGTAAAGAGGAAGAGAATGCGAGCCCGGCTTATCTCCGATGATTCTGACCTCAGGCAGGTCCGATCAGTGACTATCAGGGTCGGGGACGAGGTCGAAGTAATCAGAGGGGACTTCAGCCATCCGAATAGTGTCAAGGCAGACGCCAGAGGAAAGAGGCTCGGACAGCCAAGGGGGAGGGCCGGCGTGAAGGCCAAGGTCGCATCCGTCGACACAAAGAGAGGTTTCATCTTCATCGATGGGCTGACTCAGACCACGGCTGATGGTAAGGAAGAAGCCGTCCCCGTCAACCCATCAAACGTCATAGTGACAAAACTGTTCGAGGGTGACCCAGTACGAATCAAGAGGATCGTTGACAGATCCGCAGGAGGTGTCTCCGAATGAGTAGAAGCCACCACAAGAGGCTCGTCATGCCAAGGACATGGCCTCTTACTAGGAAGACCAACATCTGGGCACAGAAGCCAAACCCGGGTGGTCACCAGATTGAGATGTGCATGCCACTTGGAATCATCCTCAGAGATGTCCTAGGAGTGGCTCACAACATGAGGGAGGCGAAGAGAATACTCCACTCTCAAAGCGTCATGGTCGATGGAAAGGTGGAGACTGACAGGGCTCGTGGAGTGGGTCTGATGGACGTTCTGACAGTCGGCGAAGAGAATTACCGATGCATCCTTGACACCAACGGAAAGCTACGATACAGGTCAATCTCAAAGAAGGCTACAGGAAGCAAGATCTGCAGGGTCATGGGGAAGACCACTGTCAAGGGCGGCAAGACGCAGGTCCACCTGCACGATGGACGGAACATGCTCATGGACAAGTCTCCCGACTACAAGACAGGGGACTCTCTAGTGATCTCCCTGCCGAGTCAGGAAGTTTCCTCCCACATCAAGATGAAGAAGGGTGCAAAGGCATACCTGACTGGAGGGAGCCACATCGGCGAGACCTCCGTAATCAAGGATCAAGACGTCAAGAGATCCTCGAAGCCAAACGAGACAATATTCGAGGAATTCGGGACGATTACCGACTACGTTTTCATCATCGGAAAGGAGACCGATATACCACTGGAGGCTGAGTCATGAGTGAAGCATCGAACCCAATGCTCTCCCCCTCAATCACCAAGGTGACAGTGAACATCGGTGTCGGAGAGGGCGGGAGGCGTCTCCAGTTGGCCGAGCGAGTTCTGGAAGTTCTAACCGGAATGACTCCATCAAGGACACTCTCCACCAAGACAAACAGGGACCTCGGAACAAGGAAGGGTGCACCAATAGGATGCAAGGTAACGATACGCGGCTCGGAGAAGGTCGAGTCGTTCCTCAAGGACGCATTCTGGGTTCGTGACCACACCCTGCCAGCATACAACTTCGACATCTCTGGTAATCTTTCATTCGGCATATCCGACTACACGGACTTCCCCGATCAGAAGTACGATCCCGACATTGGAATCTTCGGGATGGACGTGAACGTCGTTCTTGAGAGGCCAGGTCATAGAGTTTCTAGGAGAAGGAGGAGGAAGTCGAAGGTTTCTGTCCCTCATAGAGTCGGACGAGACGAGTCCAAAGAATGGTTCACCGGTAAGTTCGATCTGAAAATTGTGGAGGAGCAATAGTATGGCACGCGATCATGGAGAGAGGATTGGAAGAAGCTCGGGTTGCAGGCGTTGCGGTCGCAAGAGAGGGATGATTCGAAGACACGGCCTGAGGCTTTGCCGACAGTGCTTCCGAGATGTGGCGCCGGAAATAGGATTCAAGAAATACTCATGAGGTGATGAAAGATGCAGTTTGACACATTGAATGATGCCTTCACGACGATATACAACGCAGAGAGCGCAGGGAAGTACGAGGTTACGGTGCGACCCGCTAGCAAGCTCCTTGGTAGCATGCTTTCCATAATGAAGACCTCTGGATACCTCGGAGAGTTTGAGAAGCTAGATGACGGTAGAGGAGGGGCCTTCCGAGTCTCCCTTATCGGAGCAATCAACAAGTGTGGAGTCATCAAGCCAAGACATTCAGTAAAGAGGTTGGATTTCGACAAGTGGGAGTCCAGATACCTCCCTGCAAGAGACTTCGGCCTCCTTATCCTGACTACCAACCAGGGGATAATGGATCACTCAGAAGCAAAGAAGGAGAGGGTGGGCGGAAGGCTGCTCGCATATGTTTTCTAGGGAGGATTAAGAATGCCAAGAGTAGCCAACGTATCTCACCAAATCTCACTGCCCGATGGAATGGGTGCAAGCATGGATGGAAATGCCGTGACACTCACCAAGGACGGCAACAGCCTTTCCAGAGAATTCACCCACAACAGCGTCTCCGTGAGGCAGTTGGATGATAGTATCGAGGTGCACTGCAAACTACCTCGGAGGTCTGAGAAGGCGATAGCGGGAACATGGGCAGCCCATCTCCGCAACATGGTCAAGGGCCTCGATGAGGGATTCGAGTACAGACTCAAGGCAGTATTCAGCCACTTCCCGATGACGCTCAAGGTCGATGGAAACAAGTTCACCATCACCAATATGCTTGGCGAGAAGGTCCCTAGGGTGGCAAAGCTACCTTGGTCACCGTCCGAGGTCCAAGTCAAGATTGAGGGCAAATCGGATGTCATAATCACAGGGTCTGACAGAGAAAAGGTGGGTCAGTCGGCGGCCAACATCGAGAAGGCCTGCAAGGTCAAGAAGAGAGATCCAAGGGTATTCCAGGACGGGGTATACATCACTTCCAAGGGGGCATGAGAATGGCATACGAAAATCTGACAGTGAATGAGTTGAAGGAACTACTCAGGGAGAGAGGTCTCCCTGTCTCTGGAAAGAAGGCAGATCTAATCGCAAGACTCAGTGAGGGCGAAGAGGTCCCAGAGGAACCTCCCGAGGAGACGGTCCAAGAGGAGCCACAAGTGGAGCAGGTAAGCCCAGCAGATGATTCTCCAGATGATGAAGAAGATTACGAAGAGGAGGGTGACTTCGAAGAGGAGGGTGACTTCGAAGAGTGGGATGAAATTCACACGGCAAGGCAGAAGCCAGTCCTGGACGAATCCACGAAGTCAGCACTCAAGATGCGTTCGGAGCAGAGCAAGAAGCAACCCAAATTCCGCAGGCAAGAGTGGTTCAGGTACGGGCGACTATCCAAGACCGGTTACAGGAAGCCAAAGGGAGATGACTCGAGCATGCGGAAGAATAGGAAGTATCGCTCACCAATGGCTCGCGTCGGATATGGCAAGGTCGCAGCCGCTAGGGGACTTCACCCGTCTGGATTCGAGGAAGTCCTCGTTCACAAGTCAGACCACCTAGATGGCCTCGACCCGGAGAGACAGGCAGTAAGAATCGGATCCAGCGTTGGCAACAGGAAGAGATCACGAATCCACAACAGGGCTGACGAGTTGGGGCTGAGGGTCCTAAACCGACGCCAGATAGACAAGAGAGGTGATCTCTGATGTTTATCTCAAATCAGAAGAGGATGGCATCTGAGATCATCTCCAGAAAGGAGGGAAAGCCAGTGGGGATCCACAGAATCTGGGTCAATCCAGACTACTTGAGCGAAGTCGCTGATGCAGTCCAGAGGGACGACGTCAGGAACCTCATAGAGGACGGAATAATCAAGGCCAAACCAATCAAGGGGACAAGCCGGTCAAGAGCCCGAAAATCTGCATTCCAGAAGTCCAAGGGAAGGAGAAAAGGGCATGGCTCCCGCAGCGGTAGCGCGAATTCACGAACCCCTCGAAAGCAGAGGTGGATGTCTAAGATTAGGTCCCAGAGAAGGACGCTAAAGGAGCTCAGGGAGAGGGGAGCGATCACACCTTCACAATACCGGTACTTCTACCGCAAGGCGAAGGGCGGCTCTTATCGTTCCATTTCCCACCTCAGGAGCAACATCGAACTGGATGGGATATCGCTAGGAGGTGATGAGTGATGGCAAAGGGAAGAAACCAAAGACTTAGATTCAAGAGACGGAGAAACGCTGAGACTGACTACCATCGCAGATCACGGATGCTTCGCGGTGGGTCTCCAAGAGCAGTCGTTAGAGTCTCAAACACGCAAGTGACTTGCCAGCTAGTGGCCTACGAGCTAGATGGCGACAGGGTTCTCGAGTCAGTCACAGGAAAGTCCCTGGTGGACTCACACAAGTGGCCTACCGACGCATCAAGGAAGTCAGTGCCGGCCTGCTACCTAGCAGGATACGCAATGGCGAAGTCAGCTCTCTCCAATGGGCACTCAGAGGCCATCCTGGACATCGGACTGGCAGCATCCTCATCAGGCAACAGAACTTATGCGGCTCTGAGGGGAATGATCGAAGCAGGATTGAAAATCCCACATTCAGAAGATGTACTGCCCTCCGACGACAGAATCAACGGAGAGCACATCGGAGAGAGCATTTCCAAGGCAGTGACTGCAACAAAGAAGTCGATAGGAGGTGGCAAGTGATGACCGAGGAGCCTAATGTAGAAGAGAAAGTCACGCAAATAGCCCCTGGCCTCGCAATGGCCCTAGTACCAGTGGACGAAGACGCTCCGAGGCGCCGTGGCCCCGACCCTCTAACTGCTCTGAGGAACTGGACTCCTAGGACTAGACTGGGGCGTATGGTCATGAACGGCGAGATACTGACCTACGAGCAGGCCCTCTTAACAGGATACCCAATCAGAGAGGTCGAGATAGTCGACGCCTTACTCCCTGAGATGGACGACGACGTCCTTAGTGTCAACATGATTCAGAGGATGACCGACTCGGGCCGACGTGTGAGGTTCAACGTACTATGCGCAGTAGGAAACGGCGATGGATACGTCGGGCTATCAATCTGCAAGGGCAAGGAGGTGGCCAGCACCATCCAGAAGGCAATTTCACAGGCAAAACTCAACCTGATACCAGTGTACAGAGGCAACGGCTCTTGGGAATCCGCCGAGGGTCCCGGAAACAGCATCCCATTCAAGGCAACAGGGCGCTCAGGATCCACCAGGGTGACCCTACTCCCAGCCCCATCAGGCAAGGGGCTGGTCATTGGCGATTACGGAAGAAGGGTTCTGACACTCGCGGGAGTGGCAGACGTGTGGTCACGCTCATCGGGGCAGACTCGTTCTACAATCAACTTCGCGAAGGCCACCTTCAACGCCCTTGAGGTACTTGGCCGCGCCAAGATCAACGACCAGGTTCGAGAGAGGCTCCACATCACCATCGGGAGGAGAAACGCATGACATACCTAGTAATCAGAGCCCGCAGTGACCGGGGAGTCACAAAGAAGATCCGCGACACAATGGCAATGCTCAACCTAACTCGAGTCAACCACGCAGTCCTCGTACCCAAGACAGCATCCTACGACGGAATGCTGCAGAAGGTCAAGGACTACGTCACGTGGGGTGAAGTCGATGCAGATACGATTAGCACTCTGATCAAGGAGCGGGGCAGGATGGTCGGAGACAAGCACGTTACTGATACCGAGATTAAGTCAGCGAGCGAGCACTCCACGATCAAGTCACTCTCGAAGGCCATCGCCTCTGGCGAAACCACCACCAAGAACGTCGAGGGGATGAAGCCCGTTTTCAGGCTACATCCTCCAAGAGGTTCGAAAGGATGGGGTGGAATCAAACGAGCATACTCGGTGGGCGGAGCACTGGGCTTCCGCGGGGACGACATAGGCGAACTAGCAGCAAGAATGTACTGAGGCGATAACATGGTTTCAAGAACAAACAAATTCAGAGGAAGCCGATACCACGGCCGCGGCAAGAAGGCTGGCAGAGGTGCCGGTAAGAGAGGCGGCAGAGGGAACGCAGGTCTGAACAAGCACAAGGTGATGACCCGTCTGAAGTACATGCCGGGACACTGGGGGATGCATGGATTCAACCGCCATCCCGGACTAAGGGTCGTGAACTCCTCAATCAACCTCGGACAGGTAGCAGAGATCGCTGACGGCGATTCAATCAACCTCACTGAGATGGGATTTGACAAGCTTCTGGGACGGGGCAGCATTGACAGGCCCCTATCCATCACGATCAGTGAGGCAAGCGCCAAGGCTGTCCAGAAAGTTGAGGCAGCCGGAGGATCAATCGAGGTTGGCGAAGGCGAAGATCGAGGTGAGTGGGAAGACGAGTAGCTTCTCCCATTGGAGGCTAGAGGATGGTAAATAGGGGTCCGAATTGGTTCGGCGTCATCGCCATGTGTGCGATGTACTGGGGGGCTCTCTACTACTGGCTAAAGGATGAGCTGAACCTAGTTTGGTCACTAAACCCATTCTCTGCAGGTGGAGAACAACAGAGCTGGGCTCTGATTCTGCTTGCAACTTCGATTCCATATATCGCCTTCGTGTTGTGGGGCACGATGGCCGACCTACCCGAAAAAGTGAGCCAGATTCCAGTAATTGGCAAGTACGCAAAGGCTTACTCCTGGTTGGCCATAGTCCTTGCATTTTCTTACTGGGGTTGGGTCGACAAGGCAGCATTCGGATTTCTACTCGTCGGAGTCGCGCTCTTCGGTATGGCGGTTGGTCTGGCACTATCGTGCCTACTCTACTCCGGAGACGGAGGCAGCAGGCTCTACGGCCTGAAGCGCTTAGTCGACGTCTACCCAAGCATCTCCAAGCCAGAGGGACACGTAAGATTCAATCAGAAGCTCTGGACTACCACACTGGTCCTAATCATCTACTTCATCATGACCAATGTGATGATCTATGGTCTTTCGGACACGACGCTAGACGTCTTCTCGTCCTTCAGAGCCATCATGGCAGGTGCATCAGGATCAATCATGCATCTGGGAATCGGCCCCATTGTTACCGGCTCGATCATAATGCAACTATTCTCGGGAGCCAAGATAATCCAACTAGACCTCCAGGACTCTGCGGACAAGCAGCTGTACCAAGGGGTGCAGAAGATCCTGGTCCTTATCATGATTCCAATCGAGTCAATTCCACAGGTGTACGGGTTCCTCGACCCATCCCCATCACTAATCCTTGAATACGGAGAGGGGTGGGCTGGCGCCGTCATCGTAGTCCAACTCTTCTTGGGCTCCCTACTGGTTTTCCTTCTGGACGAGCTCGTCAGCAAGTGGGGAATAGGCAGTGGTATTTCGCTTTTCATCGCTGCTGGAGTCGCCCAATCGACCTTCGTCGGGACCCTCTCACCCCTGCCGACCATGGCCGGGCAACCAATGTCCTTCGACAACCCCCCCTCGGGAACCCTTCCGATGATTTTCTACACACTCAGGACAGCAAGCAACTCCCAATTAGTCAGTCAGAACGGCTTCGAGATGATGCTCTTGGAGCACGCAAACCCGATCATCGCCCTGATGTCATCGATCCTTGTATTCCTGGTCGTCGCTTACGCGGAGTCAAGCAAGCTCGAGCTACCTCTGACACACGGGAAGGTCCGAGGTCACAGGGGGCAGTACCCCATCAGACTCGTCTATGCCAGCAACATCCCAGTGATTCTGATGGCGGCCCTTCTGGCTAACGTCAACATGTTCACGCTACTATTCCACAGCCATCCCACCCTTTCCACGGTTCCGATCGTGGGCTCCAACGGGGCCTTCAGCCGATCAGAGTGGTTCGGCTCCTACTACGAGGGTTCGACCACCCCGCACGACGGATTTGCCTGGTACAGCTCGATGATCAACGGCGTGGGTGATTGGTTGATTCCACTACTCGAACAGCAGGGAGACGTCCACGGACACTCACTTGGACAGATAATGATGCACGTGTTCGTATACGTATTCTTCATGACAGCGGGTTCCACGGTCTTCGCGAAGTTCTGGATTGAGACCACAAACATGGGGGCCAAGGACGTGGCGAAGCAGATCGAGAGGACCGGAATGCAGATTCCCGGTTTCAGGAAGAACCCAGTGGTCCTAGAGAGGATACTGGAACGATACATTCCACCCGTCACCCTGTTCTCCGGTGCCTTCGTGGGACTCTTGGCCGCGGGGGCCGATCTTCTCGGAACGGTGGGTAACGCTACCGGGACTGGTCTACTGCTGGCCGTCGGAATCATCCTCAGGACATACGAGCAGATACAGAAAGAGCAGGCCATGGAGATGCATCCGGTCCTACGAGAGTTCTTCGGCGCGGACTAGTGCGCTGCGGAGAAGCGGGTCATCTCGACCCTCGTCACGTTCTTATACGGCATGAAGGTCGGCGAGACGCTGCGTCAAGCTGGCGTTGGAGACCGAGCACTTAGTGCGATGAAGTCTTCCATCAGGCTGGGCGCTGCCGAGGAAGTGCGGCCACGAGACTTTTCGTGGTTTAGGAGGTTAACCACAATAATGACTTGGCCCCCGATAGGGGGTGCAAGAGCAGGGTATTTCATTGAAAACGAATGAAGTGCTCCTGCGCCAATAACCAAAAAGTGAAACTTGTGACAAACAGACTCTGAAAGGATCAGTGATTCCGCTCACGCGAAATCCGGTTGATCCTGCCGGAGGCTACCGCTATTGGAGTTCGATTAAGCCATGCGAGTCGAGAGTCTTCAAGGACTCGGCGTACCGCTCAGTAACACGTGGGTAACCTGCCCTATGCTGGGGAATAACCTCGGGAAACTGAGAATAATGCCCCATAGCCCACTACGCCTGGAACGGTGAGTGGGTAAAAGCTCCGGCGGCATAGGATGGGCCTGCGCCGTATCAGGTTGTAGGGGGTGTAAAGTACCCTCTAGCCATCAACGCGTACGGGTGTTGGGAGACATTGCCCGGAGATGGATTCTGAGACACGAATCCAGACCCTACGGGGTGCAGCAGGCGCGAAAACTTGGCAATGCGAGCAATCGTGACCAGGGAA